>VTLG01001359.1_pt1 | contig 13225 bp, 26 predicted proteins | sample 4694571 | NCBI WGS metagenome assembly VTLG01 (sample SAMN12604809, study PRJNA352737) | marine metagenome | biome: ENVO:00000447; feature: ENVO:00000209|ENVO:00000569|ENVO:01000036; material: ENVO:00002151; isolation source: viral sequences binned using virsorter ... | reverse complement strand
TTTGAAAGGGGGATAGTAATCCCCCAATCATTTTATTTAGCAATCGCCTCATGCTTTTGCTCTAATCTTTTTCGAGTCTTACCAAAAGATTCAAAGACACTCAAGAACTCATTGTAGTCTTTGTATCTTTGTTGCCATTGCTCAAACTCTTTTAAGGCTCTGTTGATGACTTGAATTCTCATCTCATCATCATCTAAAACCCTAGCCAAAGATTCATATCTTGGGCCTTCTTCTGTTTCAACAAATACAAAAGCTGGTAGACTTCTTGTATCACCTTTTGCACTTGTGCTTACAATTTCAACAGACCTCATTAGATGTCTAGCTGAATGTAATCTCCATTGATGTGCCGCCTTTGAATCATCCCATTCAAAAGCACCATGTAAAACAGATTTTTTCTTTTTGGCATCCTCTATAATAATTGAGGCTGTCAAACCATTATTCTTATCCCTTAATTCTTGAAGTTTATCTCCAACAATTTGAGGATCTTTGAGAGCAGGTCTGAAACCTGCTCTATATTTATAAGTCGCCATTAAGCTACCTTTTTATTTTCTTCGCCTCTAGCAACATGGAACATACCATAGTCACCATTTTTCTGTGGTCGCCACTCGCCTACACCAGTAGAGAAACCAGCAGTGTCGAAGATATTTACAATTTGTTCAAGTGAAAGAACATTCGCATTAAAACGAATAGGCACTCTACATTGCCATTTCTTAAACTCTCCCCTATATCGAAGGTCAGAGACTCCCATTCCTATGCGAACCATGTCCTCTCTTTGAACTGGATCGTCACCTTCAATCTTGATCAATTCACACATGATGTGGAAAGCACCTCGTGCATGAACTTTAGTTATGCCATCAACATGACTACAAGCATTAACTGCTGCAGCCTTAAAAGCTACTGCTGGGAAACCATATCCACCACCTTCTATGTGGTAGAGAGAACTTTTAAATTCCTCTTCTGGATTTCTTACCTGCTTTGCAGTTTTTGCTTTCTTTTGTTGTTTATCTCTAATTTCTTTTTTGGACTTTTCAGACCACTTATGTGAAATTAAAGAACTGTCACCAACTAGAATTATCTCTGCATGTTGTATATTCATTGCAGGCATTTCTATTGGCGTTTCTGTTTTTATTTTAGTTGCCATTTTTACCTCGTATGACGTGTATCTGCATTGATGGTACAGATACGGATTAATATTCACCCATCAAGTGAGCAATAGTCTCGACAGTATTGTCGAGAGTATTAGGTACATATTCACTAAGTCAAAGAACAATTAATTCATAAGAATTAATACATTGTTGACTATAGACATTTTAAACAAAGTTACAACCCCTTAATTTTTGGCAGAAAACAGGCAATAGTCTCGACAGCAATCAACTATCATAAAAATTTTTGGCTATAAATTTTCATATCGATACAACATCTATATAAATTTAAAAGATCGAATTAGGAATAAATTTAGACCAAAAAAAAAGGGCATGAGAAAATTAATTCCCATGCCCTTAATACTGTATTAATCATTTACGCAGTTGACCTCCTTATCATAACACTTTGAACAATACTTATTACCTTGTTCATCAACATCATATTCTTCAAAAGTATCATTTGAGTTTTCAAATTGAACAGTTTTATTACAAATAATACAATTAGTTATCTCGTTCATACTAACCCCTATCCTTAGTTAATCTCTTACTCATTGCTGACCTCCTCTACTTTTGTTTCTGTATCGTAATTGTTTCCCTCATCACTAGGTATCTCACCTATCTTGAGTATAGCCTCCTCTTTGGATTTAGCTTCAACCTCATGCCAAATGTCTTGTGATGTATATGTCTGTGTAATTCTGTATTTCTTCATACTAACCCCCTTGTACTAATGTTATCTAGGTATTGATACTTATTATCTAATACCCAATCGTATACTTTAAGATCATAGGAAGACCAACAACCATAATAAGTTCTGGACTCCCCATGATACCAAAGTAGTTTTAATCTGTGTTTGATTGTTTCAAGATCAGACATACTCATAGATAACTATCTCCTACCATTCCTTTCCCTGTTGGATCGTCTAAATATTCTTGTGTTTTTTCAGACTCACTTTTACCTCTAACAGTTCTAATTGCATGACGATAAGCATTGATATTATCATCTACAGAATTATACCAATCATAAAAACCTATAACCCACTCGTCATAGGAATGAGGAAATGGATAATCATCTACAATTAAAGAATTACAATCTCCATCCATATTATCAATGGCAGTTCGCAATGCTCTAACTCCACTATTTAATTTATCCATTGCTTGTCTAATATCCAAGACATCAGCCATAGTCATATCCTTATCAAACTCCTCAAAGTAATCATAGAATTGAGATACTTTAATAAATCGATGAAAAGTAATTGTAAGAGTTTTAAGATTTTCATGCAACAATGGAAATTTATCCTCTGGTATTGATTGAGTATTAATCCTAACCTTTAAGCATTCCTTACTTGGAATATACTCAACCACCTTCACAACCATACCACTAGGATAATTACAGTTTGCATTATCTCCAAATTTAAAAGATAAATCTTTTTTAAGTATGTATTGCTCGTTAAGTTTAGGAACAATCTTATTATTATTCTCAAACCAACAATCAGTTTTAGTTTTAGTATTCATGTTATTTCCTTTCTACTATTGTTAAGTCTTTAGGATGGGAATACTCCCAACTATTTCCTTGATCAACCCACTCTTGCTCATTAGTAGGTGGATAACAAATTAAATAATTTCTACCATCAGTAATTAATGTATCAGACTTTGTTCCATCTCCATTGTCATAATACTCATCAACAGAAATTATTTTACCTTTTCGTTTTGTGTAGATATCTCTAACTGTATCTCCAACTTTATAACTCCATGTCATATTATTACTCCATGTTGCTTGGTGTATTTTGACTTGCAGACAATCTGTCAAACCATTCCTCGCCTAAATCAATTACTTTAGCTTTAGGATATTTCTTTTTAGCATCTTCTAAAGTATTACACTCATCAACAATATTAGAGAGTGTTAACCATCTAACACCTGTGTGTGTTCTAGTTTTTTCTTCTACATAAAATGTATCGTAGTCATTTTTCTTAATAGTATAACTCATGTTATCTCCTTGTAAATTTAACTATCATAAAAGGATGGGGAATTATTTCCCCACCCTTAATTGTATTTAACTTAAATATATTTTGCCTTCTTCAACTTCAACTTTATTAATCTTAACATCAATAGTATTGTAGTCATCTTCAGCAAAAAAATTAACCTCACTATTTTTATTAGTAGAAAAATCTTTAGTAATTCTATAATCAGTAAGGTCAGTTAATTTATTAATAAGTTCTTGCAATGTCATTACGCAACCTTCCTATCTTTTAATTTATAATTAATAGTAGGATACACAATCATCTTAATAATATCTTCATCATGATATTTTTTCCAATCATCTGGATATTTATCAAGCAATGCAGATAAAATACATATGTATCTATTCTTTAGTTTAACAGTAGCATAGTGATCAACACCAATAATATCCATTGGACATTCATTGCCATCAATTAATTCAGATCGTAATTGATCTTTAATTTTAGTTAGTTTTTTTATCTTCTCATTAACAGAGATATACTTTTCTAACTTTTTACTAGGTCTAGACATATAGACTCCTTGTATTCATGTGACACCATCGTCACAAGTAAGTAATATAAATTACTTATTAATGCACACCATATAGATGTGCATCGATAAATAATTTAGGCAACCTTCTTAACCTCTTTAACTTGTTGCTCTTTAAGGTAGTTAACACCTTTGTGAGCATCAGATAAAGCAGAGAAGATTTTCATCTTATTAATATCGCCATTACTCCAAGACTTTAAGTAAGCGAGGTTATTAGGTTTTGGTGTAGATTGAGTACCTAAATGAATACAAGTAAGAAAAGCTCCAAGTTCAGCTACAAGTTCTTCTTCTGCATAATTTAGTTTTTCTCTTTTTAATCTAGTATCACTACCACTCCAATGGATATGCTCGTGAGCAAGAACAGAATAATATTCTTCAGCATTATCAAACTGTTTTATATCTGGCATTCCAATCTCATCAGTAGAAGGTCTGTAAAAACATTTACTCCCATCATGAATAATTTTAGCATTAAGATTATCAAAAAACTTTTTACAATTTTCAATAGGTGTAATGCTGTGATCTAGATGTGAATTATCTACTGCAGGAATAGGATATGCACTACCATCTTTTACAGAATGAACATCCTCTGCTTTAAAAACAGAGTAATGTTTAAATGTCCAAGTAGTATAATACTCCTCTTCTCCCTTATCATTAGTTTTAACTTTACCATCTTCAATAATTGGCTTTTGATTAGGTTTAAAGAAATATATTTTTTTACTCTTCGCACCTTTCACACTATAACCTAGTTTTCTCCAACCATTCATAGTACACCAGACATTACTTGAAGACTCTCCCCATAATAACCAGATGTTCATGCCTTTGTATTCTTCTTTAGTTATGGCATTAATAGGTATGTATCTATCATTAGGATTAGGTCGCCAAGTTTTTCTCCATTTTGCATTAACATCAGTAATTAAATTTACTAACTCATCTGCAACATTAGACTTTAATTCTTTGTAGTAATTTGGGTTAGGTGTAAATGTCATTTTATTCTCCTTACAATATTAGCATTATCTTGGATTACAATATCTCCAACTTTAGCACTTTTTATTTTTACAATATCTTTCTCAAGATCATCGTAATTATTTTCTTCAACAAAACTAGATAAAGAACAAATACAATTAATGTCATTTGTATCTCTATCTCTATATTCTAACATAATCATTACAACTCCTTCGTCATAAGGTTATCTGTTTCGACTTATACTAAAGTCACATCAGCAAATACTATTTGTATCTGGACAGATAGGAAGGGCAAGTTAATGCCCTTCCATAATTGTTTAATGAACATAACCACCTTCAACATCTAATTTCATATCAAATTTTTTTAATAAATTATTAATAGCTTGTCGTGGTGTTTTACCTGTTGCATTTTCTTCTACTCCAAAATCATCCATAGAATAAAATTTATATAATTGAGCATGGAAAGAGTCCAAATCCCAAAAACAATGTATATGACCACCAACAAAAAAATGTTTTGCATTTTCTACAGTGTATTGAGGTTTGCCATGATATAAATCGTCTTTGTCTTTTATTAATTTAAGTTTTTTATCACTCATAGTCATTACTCCCTTCAGTAATTAGTTAATTTCTTTTTTATTCAAAACCAAAAGTAAAACCTTGCTCGTGTCCTCTTATAAATCTTTGAGCATTATTTCTTAAAAAGTTTAAATCTTTAGTTTGAAATAAAACTTTACCTCTTCTTAGTCTGTAGCTTTTTACCTCTGTTCTTAATTGATAAATTTTAGTAGGTTGTTTGTCTATTAAACCAACTCTTTTATTAGTTTTAATAATTTTATATTTCATAGTCATTACTCCTTCGTAATATTAAATACTGTATTCATACTTTCGTAATCATCAGAGAGAATACACATTCTCTTTACAGTATTACTCCACATCTCTGCATAGATTGAAAACCATTGTCAGATAATGTGGGCTAGATCATCCTGTAATTTAAGTTCTCATGAGGTAATACACATTGATCAGACAGCACACATTTTTGAGAAATTCGACAAAGCCAAATTTACTGCAAGATCAAGATTACAGGTAGCGACAGTTTATTGGTTTACACCATTATATGTATTAAGAAGGGATACATGCCAACCTTCGACTAAATAAGTATTTCTATAAAACTCCTTCGTTTTAAAATTTAATTATTATGATTTCTTAGCACGTTTTTACAATAATAGTCAAATATATAAATATATATGGATACATAGGGAATAAGCCAAATAAAAACCCTCATATTTGAACGTACAGAAGGTTTAAGTCTATTGGTGGTGTGATTGTACCTAATGTTTACATAATGTCCTTGTTTTGTACATCTATACAAATCAAAAAACATCATTACTATTAGAATTAAATTCAAAATGGCGTGGTGTGTCGAATGTCCTCTGATCAATTACAATTGATAAAAGAATATAGAATTAAAATTACAGATGCATTCAAACGAATACAATTATTAGAAACAGAAATTCAAGACAAGGTATCACAGATACACAAACTCCAAGAAGAATTAGGAGATAAAGAATTATCTAACGCTAAGTACAGCAATAGGTATGGATGGACTCTAAGTAAGCAATGAATTCAATACCAGAAAATTTAGAAGAAAGATTATCTATAATTGAAGACAAGATATCAACTATAGAAAAACTATTAATTAGTAAGACAATGTCACTTGGTGAAATTAGAGGATTGATTACAAGCAAACATATTAAACAGCTTAATAGTAAGAAGGATAAAACCAATGACTAATTCCAGCGACAAAGTGATTTCACTAGAGAAATTAAACCAAATATTAAATACGTTATCCAACCTTCCTTATAAGAATGTGTATAGTGTAATACAAACACTTGTAGCATTAGAAGATGTAAACAAAGTTAATAATAAAAATAAAGTAGAGAGTAAGTAAGTATGAGAAAGAATAGTTTAGATTATAAAACCATTTTAAATTTGTATTTAGCAATGCCAACACATCAGCGATCAGTAAGAAAATTGCATAGTGAATTAACGCACAAATACAGCGAGAAGATTAAGTCTAAAACTATTTCAATACCATGCATCAACACATTATGGAATTGGAGTTCACAATATCATTGGAAACAGTTAGCGTTAGAACAACAAGAAAAAATAAATCATAAAGTGAATGAACGCATTGTTAATCAACATGTTAATGCACAAAGTAAAATGGATAGCATTGTGAATGATCTCCAAGAGACAAGTTACTTAGCACTACAAAAGATTACAAATGCATTAAAGAAAGATGCAATGAAACCAATTGAGAATGCAAGTGAGTTAAAGTCATTAGTCAACAGCGTTACTGATGCAATGAAGATGTATTCCTTAATGACTGGTGGTGTTAGTTCTAGATCAGAAACTGTATCTCATAACATAAGTAATAAGAAACAAATACGAGAAGAGATCATACAACTAATGACAAGTCTAAGTAATGATGGAATAGATATTAACTTGGATGAAGATAAAGAAGATAAGAACAAACTAAACTAAACAGTCATAGCTATACAATATAGCAATGGCTACATTATAAAAAAGAACGTAAAGGTTTTTAGAAATGGTTAAGAATCCTAATCGTATTATGAAAGATAAAACCCCCACCCCCCTAAAGCAACAGACTCGATAACATCCATAAAGGGAACATACTCTGTGATGATTAACTAGGAAAGAAGGGGATAAGGTAATAATGATACCTTTACCTAATAAAAAATATAATATTATATACGCAGACCCCCCGTGGACATTTAAGACCTATTCCAATAGGGGAAAGCAGAAAAGCCCAGAACAGCATTATGATTGCATGGATATAAAGGATATTCAGTCCCTTCCTATTAAGGAAATAAGTAGGGATAATGCAATACTATTTCTATGGGTAACTTATCCGACCTTAATTCATGGCATAGAAACAATAAGGCATTGGGGTTTTGACTATAAGACCTGTGCATTTAGTTGGATTAAGAAGAATAAAAAATCGGACAGTTTGTTTTGGGGGCTTGGATATTGGACAAGATCCAATAATGAGATTTGCTTATTGGCTACTAAAGGAAAACCCAAGAGAATGTCAGCCAAAGTTCATCAAGTAGTGCATGAGCCATTGAGAGAGCATTCAAGAAAACCAGATTGTATAAGAAATAAAATAGTAGAATTGTGCGGTGATTTACCCCGTATCGAGCTTTTCGCTAGACAAAGAGTGGAAGGCTGGGATTGTTGGGGCAATGAAATTTAATGAATACCTAGTGCCACGAAGGACTAGGGTAAACTCGCTGAAAAGGAGGCTTATATGCACACAGCAGTAAAGACAGGCATTCCAATGAGCATTAGAAACATGTTTCTAGGCTTTGAAGATGCATTTAACATGCTTGATCACTATTCAAGCAAATCAGAATACCCCCCCTATAACATAGAGAGGGTGTCGGATGACAAGTATACACTAGAACTGGCAGTAGCTGGCTTTAAAAAAGGGGATATTAACATCTCCATTGAGAAAAATACCCTCAAGATTGAAGGGGAGTCGGCAAAGAAAGATGCAGACTACATCCACAAGGGACTTGCAACACGCAGGTTCTGTCGTGCTTTTCACTTGAACAAGTACATGGAAGTTGATAAGGCTGACATGGAAGATGGTATTCTCAAGATTAATCTAGTACGCAATGTACCAGAGGAAGAGAAGCCGAAGCACATAAAAATAAGTTAAATGATGCCACAAGTATCAAGCAATGTAGGGGATAAAGTCGCAAAACTCGAAATGCTTGTAAAGAAGTTAAAAGAGGTAGAAGGTAGAGATAAGGCAAAGAATTCACTTCTTGGCTATGCCAAGTATCAGATGGAAGAATATCTTTCTCCCCCCCATATAAAGCTACTAGCAAGTAAGCTAGAGGCTGTCGAGAGAGGGGAGATTAAGAGGCTTGCTATCTTCATGCCACCTCGACATGGAAAGTCTATTCTGACATCAGAATTCTTTCCAGCTTGGTACTTAGGCAGAAACCCCAACAAGTATATTATATGTTCCACTTATGGACAAGAACTGGCAGATGACTTTGGTCGCAAAGTAAGAAACCAACTACAAGATCCACGTTATCAAGAAGTATTTGAAGACACAGGACTTGCAACAGATTCCTCAAGTATGAGGAGATTTAATACAACAAAGGGTGGAGTATATTATGCAGTCGGTGCCGGTAGTGCTATTACTGGTCGTGGTGCTCACCTCTTGCTCATTGATGACCCCATTAAGGGAAGAGAAGATGCAGACAGTGAAGCAATGCGAAACAACCTTCTCGACTGGTACAGATCAACAGCATATACTCGTCTTATGCCCGGTGGGAGTGTTGTTTTAATACAAACACGATGGCACGAAGATGACCTTGCAGGTTGGGTACTCAAAGAAACACAACACGAAGGATGGGAAGTTATAGAGTTTCCAGCAATACTGGATAAGAGGGCTGCTAAACTTTTAAAGAAAAAGGAAGGCGATCCTCTATGGAATGAAGCCTATCCTCTTTCTCGATTAAAAGAGATAAAGAAAACACTAGGTTCTAGAGAATGGGCTTCACTCTACGCACAAAAACCCTCAATTGAAGAGGGTAACATCATCAAGAGATGGTGGTGGAAGAAGTGGATTAAAAAAGATCCCCCTCAATGTGACTATATTCTGCAATCGTGGGATACAGCCTACACAACAAATAAGAATTCAGACTATTCTGCATGTACAACATGGGGAGTATTTGAAGATGAAAATGGTGAATCAAACATTATTCTCTTAGGTTCTAAGAGAGATAGATGGGAATTTCCAGAATTAAAGAAGATAGCTGTAGAATTATACAATGACTTTAGTCCAGATTTGATTATGATTGAGGCAAAGGCAAGTGGATTATCTCTTGTACAAGAGTTATCACGCATGGGTATACCTATACATGCCTTTAATCCTAAGAAACAAGATAAGAAATCTAGAGTTCATGCTATTACTCCCTTAATAGAGTCTGGCAAGATATGGGCACCCGATAAAGATTGGTCAGAGGATGTCATATCACAATGTTCATCGTTCCCCAATGCTAAGAATGATGACTTGGTTGACTCAACATCACAGGCTTTACTAAGATTAAGGCAAGGATGGTTTGTTAATCATCATCAAGATATAGTATCACAAGAAAAAACAGGAAGCAAAGGAAGTTACTGGGCATGGAAAAGGTAAATATATGAAGAGTCCACACACAAATACTAAAACTAAAAAGAAAACTACAATAAGAAAAGATGTTATGCCTTCATCTCCAAAAAAGAAAAGCACAGGAGAAAAATATTATAGCAATCTAAAAGGTTATAAAGGAACTGCTTATGGTGTTAATAAAGGTTCTAAATCTTATAAACAAAAACTTGCTGACAAACAAAGGGCTAATGTTAAAGATGCTGCTCGTGGTGGATTTAAGTCAGTTGCGAGTATGAAAACTAAAGGTGCTATAACCAGAATAGGTCAACGTGTTAAAAAACGAGATAAAGCAGAATTAACAAAACTTAAAGGCAGACGATAAAGTGGAATCGGTAAAAAATAGAATTAAGAAACATGAAGGTTTTAGAAACAAGGTATACAAGGATACTCTAGGTAAGAGAACTATCGGTTATGGACACTTATGTGTTGAAGATTGGTGGGAAGACGATAAAGAGTATACACAAGCAGAGTTAGAGAGAATCTTTGATAAGGATTTTGATAAAGCAAAAGACGGAGCATCCAAACTTTATGAAGGATGTGAAATAAGTGATACAGCAAAAGGACTAATAATTGAAATGGTATTTCAACTAGGCCCTACCGGTGTATCAAAGTTCAAGAATATGTGGGCTGCACTCAAGGAAAGTCCACCTAATTATAAACAAGCAAGTTCTGAGATGCTCGATTCAAGGTGGGCGAAACAAACACCTAGTAGAGCAAAGGAACTAAGCAACATTATGGGAGGAATAGTATAATGCCACAAGGAAAAGGAACTTACGGAAGTAAAGTAGGAAGACCACCTAAAAAAATGATGGGTGGAGGAATGATTCGTAAAAAAATAAAAGGATATAAAGCAGGAGGCTCTGTCTCTCGTGGACAATATCCAGTACAAACTACAAAGGTTAAATTTAAAGGTGTATTTTAATGCCCGGCCCTAAAGATAAAAGAAAAAAAAAGGACAAGGATTATTCTAAAGAACAAAAAGCCATTAATAAAAAATGGATAAAAAGATTGAATAAAACCGTTAATAAACTTGGTTTATCTAATTGGAATCCAGATCAACCAACAAAAACAGCCCTTAAACAAGCAGGCACTATGGTTGTTGGTACTCCTATTCTGATGGGTGGAGGAATGATTCGTAAAAAAATAAAAGGATATAAAGCAGGAGGCTCTGTCTCTCGTGGACAATATCCAGTACAAACTACAAAGGTTAAATTTAAAGGCGTATTCTAAATGGCAAGACAAAGAAATGAACCAGTTGATCAAATTTCTGTAGAAGAAGTTGAGGTAGTTATAGGTGATGATCCTATAGAAGAATCTCAACAATCAGAAAATTTAGCTGAAGACATTGATGAAGAAGAGTTAAAAGAAATTGCATCTGATCTTGTATCTGCTTATGAATCCGATTTACAAAGTCGTGGTGATTGGGAAGATACAATTAAAAAAGGAATGGATCTTCTAGGATTAAAACTAGAAGAAATAGACAATCCTTTTCCCGGTGCATGTTCTGCTCATCATCCATTAATGATTGAAGCGGCTGTTCAATTTCATGCTCAAGCATTAAAAGAATTATTTCCATCTAACGGCCCTGTTAAAACACAAATAGTAGGTGAAAAGACAAAAGAAATAGAGTCTCAAGCTGAACGTGTTAAAGACTTCATGAATTATCAAATAACAGAGCAAATGGAAGAATACTTTGATGACTTAGATCAAATGTTATTCTATTTACCTATAGTCGGTAGTTGCTTTAAAAAAGTTTATTATGATTCAGAATTAGAAAGACCTGTAGCAAAGTTTATTCCTGTTACAGATTTTGTTGTATCAACGAATACAACTGATCTGAGAACAAGTGGAAGATACACTCATGTTATTCGTATGGAAGGCAATGAGTTAAAGAAAAGACAAGTAAATGGTTTCTATAGAGACATAGAACTCATGGAAGAAGACAGATCATCTGAATCTACTTCTATGACTGGTATTAATGAAAAAATACAATCTATTGAAGGTGTAAAGCCTAGTAACACTTATGCAAAAGATGCACGTTTTACTTTATTAGAAATGCATGTTGATTTAGAATTACCAGACAGTGATAAAGAATTTGCATGTCCATACATTGTAACTATTTGTAAAGAAACAAATGATGTTTTATCTATACGACAAAACTTTAAAGATGAAGATTCTAAATTTAAAAGATTACAATACTTTGTTCATTACAAATTTTTACCCGGTTTTAACTTTTATGGTTTAGGTTATGTTCACCTATTAGGTAACTTACAAAAAACATCTACAACAATTTTACGTTCACTGGTTGATGCAGGACAATTTGCAAACTTGCCGGGTGGATTTAAGGCTCGTGGAATGCGAGTTGATGGAGATCAACCTGTAGGCTTTGGTGAATTTAGAGATGTAGAAGGTTATGGCGATGACATTAGAAAATCTATTGTACCATTACCATTTAAAGAACCATCGCAAGTTTTAACTGCTTTACTTGGATCAATAACACAAGAAGGTAGAAGACTAGCCGCAATTACAGATTTACAAACAGGTGATATGAATTCACAAGCACCTGTAGGTACAACTATAGCTTTATTAGAACAAGGCATTAAAGTAATGTCTTCTATTCATAAAAGATTACATAAAGCACAAAGAGAAGAATTTAAGATACTAGCTAGAACGAATCACGATTTCCTCCCAAGTGATTACCCCTATGCTGTTGAAGGTGTTAGCCGTCAAATCTTTAAACAAGATTTTGATGGAGAAATCGATGTACTCCCTGTATCCGATCCTAACATCTTCTCAACAGCACAAAGAGTTCTAATGGCACAAACACAAATACAAGCTGCAACGCAAGCACCTCAAATACATGACTTACGAGAAGCGTATAGAAGATTATACAAAGCACTTGATGTAGAAAATGTAGAAGAAATGTTAATTCCAGAAATGGGAAGCAAGCCTATGGATCCGGCTACAGAAAATTATACTATGATGTATCAAAAACCTGTTAAGGCATATGGATGGCAAGATCATGATGCACATATTTCTGTGCATGAATCATTTATGAGTGATCCTTCTGTTATTCCACAAGATCCAAGAATGCAACAAGCACTAGCTGGTTCACTACAGGCACACATACAAGAACACCAAGCACACAAATACAGAATGTCTATTATGGCTAATGCTAATATTGAATTACCAAATGCACCAGAATACGATAGATTTAATCCGGGCAAAGATAATGAATATGAATCAATGGATAGAGATATTGAAAATGCAGTTGCACAAGCACAAGCACAAGTTTCTGGACAAATTGCACAGGCTAACCAACAACC
>VTLG01008338.1_pt1 | contig 13228 bp, 21 predicted proteins | sample 4694571 | NCBI WGS metagenome assembly VTLG01 (sample SAMN12604809, study PRJNA352737) | marine metagenome | biome: ENVO:00000447; feature: ENVO:00000209|ENVO:00000569|ENVO:01000036; material: ENVO:00002151; isolation source: viral sequences binned using virsorter ... | reverse complement strand
GTTGATGGTGCCAGTACCAGTTGTAGTGGTAGTTTCTTTTACCCTATCATTAAGGACAAGAGCCATGCTCTCCTCCTTAAGCTATTCTTATAATAGCTGTGGCTGCTGCTTTAGCTGGGAATACAATAGTAAAGTCTCCAGCAGTAGAAGTTTTATCTCCACCAAAATCTATAGTAGCTACTGATTTATTAGAATCAGAACTATTATAAATCATACAACCTCTAGCGGTGATAGTAGCTGTGCTGAAAGTAAGATCAGCAAAATCAGTTACCGCTGTAGTACCAGTAGCTGAAGGAGTCACATTCGTTAAATTAGAACCTCCAGAAGTATAGTTGGTACCACTTGCTTGACCAGTAGTTGTAAAGGCAGTAGTGGTTGCTCCTAAAGTAGCAGAGCTTGTGTATAACGCTAGTTTAAAAGTATCGCCAGAACTGTTAGTAAAATTGTGAGTTCCAGTTAATAGTTCTGTTTTAAAACTAGTAGTTAGAGTCGATGTTATTGCCATGTTTTTTCCTCATAAAGTAGCTAAAGTTTTAAAACAATTTTAGCTAGTTCTTCTTCACCACCTTTAATCAATTCTTGAACTAAGGTAGCTTTGTAAGATTTTATAGCATTTTCTATATAAATTAAACAAACTTGTTTTATTTGTTCTCTATAAGCTTTTGCTTGTTCTACAACGTGAGGTTCGTTATCTTCAGAGAAACCAACTATTTTTTCAGCTAATCTTTCTGCCCAAAACTCTGGTGGATGTCCGCCAAAATTTGATGTCTTTGTTTCCACTATGCCTAGTTGAGGCATTCCATCTGGAGTTATCTTTATTACCATTTTTTCGGCTCGTTATGACTTTCTTCTATGATTTCTTTTAATCCTATCTCTGCCTTACCATCTTCTCTACCCACCAAAGTTGGCTGTGGTATATATTGTTTTTCTTCTTTAGCACTTTTCTTTCTAACTTTTAATTTTTGTATTTCAGAATCATAATCAACGATCAAAGGATCTTCTAGTCTGTGATAGCCATAAAGCTTTTCTTCAGCTTCAACTGCCGTGTCTAATAAATAACTAGATGCAGCCACACCTACTTCTATACCAGCATTCATACAATTTGCTAACCAATATTCACAACAAGCTCTGCCAGCTTCGGCAAAATATAAATTACCTTTGTAACCAAAATCTATACCAAACAAATGCAAAGAACCAACTCTATGCCAGTAAGCAAAAGCTATTGCATAGGCAACTGTATTATTTAAATAATAAGAATTATTTTCTTCTACTATTTGTTTGATTGGATATTCAACTAATCCCGGACAACGCTCATCTAATTCACATGTATAGATAGGACCTTGATGATTTAATAAAACCTCTTTCATGCCATTGGTCTGCATACCTGCATCATCGCTATCTAAAAATCTAGAAGCTGGGTCCATCATAAAAACTCTATCGTGTTTTACCACATTAGCTACAGCATTGATTACCCATATTTCATCAAAGTGTTCACCATTAGATCTAGCTAAAGCAAAGTCAAACCAGCTTTTGCCCAAGCCTACTATAGCTATTTTTTTACCTTGAAGTTCTTGAATCTTCTCCATTTTTTTTCTCTTTAAGTTACAGTTGTTCTAAGCGAGTCGGCTCTGTATTCATCTCTTCTGCTTCTACCTTCTGCTCTATTTTTAAGTCTTGCTATTTCTTCTTGAAATCTTTTTTCGTATTGAACTAATAAATCTGCTTCTCCTTTTAGAAAAGTGTAAGCCTCAACTAAAGAAGCATAAAGCAAAGCATTTCTTGCATTATTAGAAATCCAAGTTCCAGTAGTATTACTAACCAAACTAGTTGGTTTGTAAAGATAGTGAAGTTCTACGTTGTAATTTGTATCTGGCACTGGAGCAATGGTCAATGTAGAACCATCACTAGATGTAGTTGATAATTCTTTATCAAACTGTGCATAGTACAAAGGCAAGCCTCTCAAGTTAGTATCAGCTGGGTCTTCTGAATACTCTTGCATAAACGTAGGATGTTTTTTTAATAAATAATGATAATCACCACTTGAATCTATAACCGCTAAAGAAAAACTAGCTACATAGTCAGAGGGTGTTGTTAAAAATCTATTACCAGCAGTAAAACTACCAGTTACATTTTTTCTAAAAAAATCAAACTGTACCAATTCAAATATTCTTTCTTCTGCATTTTTAACAAACTCTCCAATATTATTAACGAAAGTTGTTTCTGTGCTATCACAAAAGTTTTTAATTAAATTGGTTAGTTCTGTGTAAGTCATAAATAAATTATATCAAACTAAGGAGTGTTTGCTGTACCTCCCATACCAGAGTGATTAGTACAATAATAATAGAGTGTCGGTGCGCCGACTGCAACGGTTATTTGAGTATATGCTCCAGAGCTTCCAGGAGTGCCGCTAGTCGTTACGCCAGTTGTGTATTCACTTCCTCCACCATGAGTTCCGTTAGCAGTAGTAGAAAATCTTAATGGATGCCCACCATTAGAAGAGTCAGACTGATCAAATCTATAAGTCTCTCCTTCAGATAAATTTAAAGTAGGACTTAATGAGCCATTTATATAATATTTATTACCGCTTCCATAAGAGTTTGTGCCAGAAGCAACTGTTACTGTGTAAACAGTATCAGCACTAACAGTAGGACTACCGATAGCAGATGTACCAGCTTGTCCAGTTACTGAAACGCTTTCTGTTATATTTCCAGATACAGTTACTGTTCCTAAATAAGCTGTAATCAATTGTGAGCCTAAAGTTTCAGATATGCTGTTGTCATTTTCAACAACGCTTACTGAGCCGACATCAGAAGATAATTTTGCTAACTCAAATTTGCTAGGAATAGTATTAGGCAACATAGAAAAATTCTTAGTTATGCTTGGCGAAGATATGACAATAAAACCATTGCCACCATCTTCTGCTTTATCTGGTCTAGGATTAAATAAAGCCTCTGGATCTGTTGTATGTTTTCTTGGTTCTAACTGTGGGTGTTTTGCATTCCACTGATCAGGACCCACTAATAGGCCATCCCAAGTTCTTTTCATATCTTTTAGTTTGTATCTAAACCCAGATATGTCGCATATTCCGTATGCTTGTTTGCCTTTTGCGTAAGCCATTAGTTACCTTGTGAATATGGCGTAATTCTAAAAGAAGCTCGATCTTCATCTTCGTCAGCGGCTCTTCTAAATTCTTCTTCGTATATTATTTTTAATTGTTCTGTTAGCTGTGGATTTCTTTTCATAGATAAGTAATACGCCAAGCCAGCAACAAAACAAGGATAAAATCTAAATGGTAAATCCATAGTGTTGGTTGCTTTATCAGCATCGTCCATTCTTACCATTTTATTAAATACTAAAATATCTGTAGAGTTTTCTGGGGCTGGCCATATTTTTAAAACTGGTGTGTTTTGTTTATCTAAAAAATATTGATTAGGTCTAGCTTTGGTTCCTTTAGTAGGAATGTTTATGTATTCACTTCTACTTACTCTAGACATTTGTGTATCAGTAGTAGTTGAACCTTCAGTTCTTCTTAACACTACGTCTAAAATGTCTATGACACTAGAATCTAAAGTATATTCTCTAGTTCCCTCAGTAACTGTTTGGGTGGCCTCAGATATTGTCCATTGGTTTAATCCTCTGTTAGCCCATTCAGCTAACATAAGATTAATAGATCTTCTTGCTGATTTTAAATCATATCCAGTTCTTAACTCTAAACCACATCTCTCATAAGCTTCTTCAATAAACTCTGCGACATTTGGTTCAAAGTCTGTACTGTTTGATGTTGCCATGTTTAATCCTCATCACTATATAAATTATTAAAAGTTATCCTAGGATCTAAATAACTTTCATGGCCTTCAGCAGAATGCAGATGTTGTGAAGGAGTAAAATCAGGTGCTCCTTCGCCAGTTCTCCACAAAGCCGGGCTAGTTGCTCTAACTCTATTGTTAGGAAGTGCAACTATATTACCAGTCCACTTTCCAGCGTCTGTTAAATATATCACATGTGATTGCTTATGTTGAGCAGGATCATCTGCTATCTCATGGTCTGTGTAATCTACAGTAAATAAATATTTACCTTGATAAAATTTATTATCAATCTTACACATCCATGGCGAAGAACTTACTCTATCCATAGTTATGATTGAATGATGTCTGGATTCACAATCCCACGGTTGACACAAATGATCTTCCATAGGTTCTGGCCATTCATCTAAAGGTATATCAGCAACTAATGCTTGAATAGGCATTCTTGCCCACATGGCACCACCGTGAATATTACCTTCTTCCCAATCTTCGTCGTCTATCTCGCACCCGGTAAAGACAACTTGAAAGCTTAATGATCTATCAGGGATTGTATTTACGGCTATTGCTAGCGCATGTAAATACTCTCCATGATAGCGTAAGTGATTACATGTAAACTCTCTTCTAACCCAACACTTAAAGTATGGGACATTGCTCATCAAATATGGCATTTATACCTCAATCTTCTTTTTATTTATTTTTTAGCAGCGCCGCCTCTTCTGTAACCTTTAGTTGCTTTACCGCCTTTGCTATACCCTTTGGTGGCTTTACCTCCAGCTCTGTAGCCTTTGGTTTTTTTCATTGCACCACCGCCACGATAACCTTTGGTTTTTTTCATCATGCCACCACCACGGTAGCCTTTAGTCTTTTTAGCCATGCCACCCATGCCATAGCCTTTAGTTCTTTTATAAACCATTTAATACTCCTTTTTAACCTGTAAAAAATATAGTTACTCTATCTATGTTAGATAAAGTTGCGTGTATGCCACTTGAAAACAATACGCCATTATCTGGAATATTTAATGTTTCTGTAGTGTCAGCATTTACAGGCAACACCAATAGTGTTGCCCCTGAACTAGTATTTTTGAAAGTAACTGTGCCATCTGAAGATCCACCTGAAACTACAAAACCACGAAGTCTTGAACGATTAGTGGTCATGTCACCAGTTGAAGTTACAGAAGCTGTTACAACATCAGAACTTGCCATAGTTAGCTCCTATTATGCAGTTGGTGAGTCAGACGCGATTCCAAAGAATTTTAATGCGATTACTCCACCAGCTCCTGCTGTTCCAGAAATAACTACCTCTACTTCATCAGCTGTTTCAGTAGCAGCAGTTGTAGTACCACCAGACATACCTAAAACTCCGTTGCAAGGGAAGAATCCTTTGAAACCAGTTGAGTTAATAGCTACTGAGATTCCATCTACGAAACCATCAGTATCTGCATCAGTACCAATATCTACTAAATTTACTGCGTTAGCTGCAGCACTAGTTACAGTGATTGCTACACCCATTGGAATAAAGTTTGATGGTATTCCAATAGAACTTTCTTTATGGTCAGTTCCAGAAGCAGCAATAGTAATAGAAGTGCTGTAAGTTGAAAGGGTCATTTCATTAGTTAATCCGCCAGTTGTGCTATCTTTGATAATAGTTTTAAAACCATTCTCAGATCTAACTGGACCGTTAAAAGTTGTGTTTGCCATTTTTACCTCCGTAGTGTTACTGTCTTGGCGAGTCTGCTAGGTCAGTCAGTAACGGATAATTAATCCTAGTTGCCATAGGATAACAATTTTTTTGTTAAAAAAAAAGGCATCCGTCGATGCCTTTCTTTTATCCCTTGAGTTAAAAAGTGGGATTTACTTCTTATAAATCAGTACTAAGATTAAGCTCCTTTAGATCCGTAAACTGCTCTTGGGTTAGAGAAACCAAATGAATATCTTTCTCTAGCCTTGAAACGCATATTACCAGTATCAAAATCACCTTCCATTGCAGTTGACAAAGGAGTTCTTTCAAAATGTTTGAACCCATCTGGGACATCAGTTTTGATGAAGAACGCGTCTGTATCTGTTAAGAAGTGATTTACAACATAGCCATCAGGTAACATTCCCATGTTTCTAATAGCATTAATATCGTTATCAGCAGTGCTTACTCTACCAGGTGTTTGTAACAGTCTATCAGCAACGAACTGTAGATTTGTAGGAACGATTAATTTCATACCTTGAAGAGCCAAGATCATGTCTCGGTCATCTTTAAAGTTAGCAATATCGATCAACGCCGCTTCTAATGAAGTTTCGTTCAAATCAGCATCAGTGCTAGGTTCGTTTGCAAAAGTTCCGCCGCTCGCTAATGGGTGATCAGTAGCACAAAGCTCCTTACCATCACCACCAGTAAAGCTACTATCGAAAGCGTTATTTAAAACAGCAGCAGCTTTAACTTGCTTAGTGTGAGCCATACTTCTAGCTAATGCTTTAGTATATCTAGCACCAAGTCTGTCATACAAATTATCTTCGATAGCTTCTTCAGTCAAAGCAAATGCTAATGCAATTGTTTCGTGAGAGTATCTAGCAGTGTATGACTCCATTGCTGTGTCAAAATTTACGCCTTGCCCTTCAGCTTTAGTTGGAGCATTTCCGAAACCTACTAGTAATACTTCTTCTTCAAACGCTCTGTCAGAAGTTTCAGTATCAAAGATTTCAGCGTGCTCGTTTTCGTACCTGTTGTACTCTAAACCGAAAAGGGCGTTTAATCCTGGTTCTAATTCTTTCGCTAATTGTGCTCTAGAAATTGCCATTATTAAACCTCTACGCTAATCCAGCGCTTTTAGCACCCATGACGTGGTTTTGAATAACCACGATTACATTTGTGCCAACGCTAGCTACGTCGGAATTTTCTGGATCTTGTGAAATGTCAATAGCCTTCAAAGGTAAAGTTGCTGTAGTAGCACCAGTTGAAGTATCTAATTGCATATTAGAAGTTCCAGTTTTTGTGTCGCCGACAGGAGATGAATCAACGATATCAAAATTACCAAACAAATCAGCTACGGGGAAAGCCTCGTCTGATTGAATAGAAAATTGAACCATTGGGTCATCGATAACATTAGCAACAATATCACTAGCAGAAATACTGCCAGGGTAACTGTTACTAAATACTGTTTCACCACTAGTAGGGTCAGTGTATGAACAGCCATTGAAGACGCCAAGAATAGGTACAGTGCCAGAGGCAGCATGCCTACCAATAGTTCCCGCAGTAAGTTGAGTTACCAAATCACCTTGGAAAATAGCAGTAGTTGCACCACTTGCAATTCTGTATCTTTGTTGGCCGCCAGTCCATGATTGTCCACCGACCTTTCTAACAGGGATTAATCCCATTTTAGTAGTTTCGTTTGCCATGTTTATTCGACTTTAAATTCCAAACAATTAATAAATCAGAGGAAGTTATTTACCCCCTCCACCAAATGTAACCTTGCTTTTCCTTTCCCTAGAGATAGGCATAGCAGGGTTTTCTTCACGCATAAGGTCATTGTCCACAGCCGTCATTTGATTTTGTGTGGTTTGTTTAAAGTACTCAGATCTTTGTTCGACGATATCTTCGTCTATTTTGCAGAGTATCAAACCACCCACTCCAATGACGCCCGCATGACGACCATCATCGACGGTTGGATAATCGTAACCAGGAACTTCTTCTGGTTTCACTGGCTCCCAGCCTTCACGAAACCTTTTGGAAACATTAGTTCGGTCTTCTTGACCTAACGTTTCGGCCCTTATCCATCGGTAAACCGTACCAGCTGGAGGATCATTAGGAACCTCTAACATGGAAGGTGGCTTCCAAGGAGTCTTGGCTTTTTTTGTTTCCCTAGTCTCTTGAGCTCTAGGTGCCCTTTTTTCAGTTTTAGTTTCTTTATTCACGATTTTTGTAACCTCGCTTTTTGTATTGCGTAATCTTTAAATGAAACGCCTAAACGTTTCGCTAGTCTTTGCTCGCTTGGAGAAAGCTCCACTCGATTACTTGGTTTGCGTCCAGTCGATGTAGTGCGTGATGGTGAAGCAACGGTTTGGACGGGTTTTGTAGCTTCCACGTTGTTATCAAACTTATTAGGTATTTCCGACCTAAGTCTATTATCTAATTCATTGTAATACTCATCTGAGTTTAAATCAAAACCTTCATTAGCTAATTGCTCATGAATGGTAAGAGCTACAGTAGTAGCTATTCGATCTTGACCGAACCAAGAGTTTTTATTTGCCCATGCTTGTGCTTTCGGAGAAGGCTCTGCATATTCTTGAACCTCTTGCGGTTCTTGAAGTGGGCTCTCAACTTCTTGAGTTACTGCTTGATTGTAATCTGATTCAAACTGGCTCCTTTGCTCAGACGCTTCAATGTATTTTTTCTCAGCAATAGCAGTGCTCAATAATTCAGTAGCTCTTGCTATGGCTTCAGCGTCGTTTGCTTCAACAGCCTGTTTGTGAGCTTGTTTAGCTAATTCAATAGTTGAATCAGTTTCGCTCTTACGACTATCAAACATATTTTTTTCAAAAGATTGTTTGGTCGCTTTTAGTTTTTGATTTTCTTCTTCTAGCTGTTTAGCATATTGCACAGCCATAAGTTCACGTCTTTGAAAATCTTTTGCTTGAGCAACAGCTTTGTTAATTCTGTTTTGTGCGTAAGCAGCTTTCTTTTCAACTTCGCTTTTATCTTTGTTTTCTTCTACTACCTTTTCACTGGTTTCAAAGTTTTCTTGAATAGTATCTTCTTCAATAGATTTAAGTTCATCTTTGTTTTCTTCAAGATCGATGTACTTAGTTTCATCAGAAGCTTCTTGATCAGCTCTTTTACCAACTGGTAAAGCAGCTTTCTCTACTTGCTCTTCTGAAATATCTGGTAAAGCATATTCTTGTTCAGCCATAAATCACCTATAAAGTTTTAATATCATCTGGATCACTAATGGTGCCGATTACCTCGTCATCATTAATAATTCTTACCTCGTGATTGTCTTCCAAACGAAAGCGAGCTCCCGCATATCTGCCAATCAATACCCAATCTTTTTCTTTACACCAAGCCTCGCCTTCAAATTTATCTTCGTCTTTGTATGCAGTAGGACCTACTTTTAAAACATAGGCAACTACTGTAGCTAAAGATTCTCGATCTAAAGTAGATGTGGTTAAGTGTATGCCACCTTCGGTTATGCCTTTACCTTTGTAAGGTAAAACCAATATACGCCAGCCAGTGGGATCAGGCATTCTTTCAAGTAATGATTTATCTAACAGTGTAGGATCTAAAACTCTGTCTTCAGTTTTGACATAAGCTTTATCTACATCTGATCTTGCTGCTTCTTCTCTTGCTTTTTTTCTTTCTTCTGCGATGTGGTTTGGAACTGCTAGTTCGGTCATCGTTAATCCTCTTCTTGCAGCACTTCTCTTATTTCGGATTCCATGGTGCGAAGTGCTGTTAACTCACCAATGTGAAATCTGTAATCTTCAACGGATTTTATATTACCTGCACCTAATGTTTCAAGTATATCTTCTTGTCTTTGTCTGATTTTTTTTAATAGCCATTCAGCTAAATTGAGATCTTCTGCCATTAATTTTTATGAGTATCTAGTTTTCTTCCTTCTGTTTGACATCACCTTACCACAACCCTTGTGGAATTTTCGTATTAGTTTGCCGTCTTTAGCAAAAGTTTTTACGTTGGTAGGTTTGCCACCCGGATTACCAGCTGCACGTTTTCTTTTTACTGCACTTCTTCTTTGCGCAGCCGTCATTCTTTTGGCTTTCGCTCTTGGTACACATTTAGGATATTTTCTTTTAGAACCTTTTACTTTGGCTCGACCACAAGCTTGAAATTTGCCATCTTTTTTAGGTGCACCAATATCAACCCAATCGCCTTTGGGTCCTTTACCAAACCATTCTGTTAATCCGCCACTAGGCTTTGCCATGTTTTTTCCTTATTGCTTTTTTTCCTTGTGCAAATATTTTAACTTGTTGAGTTTTTCCTGCAACTTTTGATCGTTGTTCACCCACAGTTAATATTTGTATCTTTCTAGCAAAAGGTTTTTTTATTCTCTTAACTTTAGCTACAGTTGCTCTTGCATCTGCAGGTGTAGCATATTTGATGCTAACCGTATCTTTAGGATTCTCGTCGGTATATAAACGTCTGCCAGAACCTTTAGGTTTCTTGCCAGTGCCTTTTTTAGGATCTCTTCTCTTAGTTGGCATTATCTAGGACCGTTACCTTTGTTGTTACCAGAGTCATATTCAGTTAAAGCTTTCCAATAAGCTTTTGCTTTTATATTTACTTTATACCAAAAAATATTCATACCTCTAGGATTGGAGTGTTCGCCTATCATAGCAACAATACAAAAAGCTAAAATTGTAAATAAAATAAAATCTATCATTACTAAAAATATTTTTATTAATAAACATAAGACAAACTTTTTTTTAAGAAATTATTTTCTTAGATATTATGAGCTACGATAACCGCCACCACGTTTTTTATAAGTTCTAACCAACCAAGCATTAGCATAAGCTGAAGGGTAAACTTTAAATTTACGTTTGGCCTCTGCTTTTACTCTAGCGTATAAAGCTGGATTAGTTGGTTTAGCACCGCCTTTCTTTTTAGCTTTACCACCTTTTTTTAATTTTAAAGCACTTAAAGTTTTAGCTTGTCTAGCATGAGTTTTGCTAGCTTTGTTTAAAGCTTTAGATACTTTTTTTATTTTTTTCTTTACGTTTCTCTTGATAGTCATTTAACACTTCCACCTTCGTCTTGCTTGTCTTAATCTTGAATTAGGATTTTTAGCTGCTTTAGGAAACTTCTTCATTTGTCCAGCTGATCTAGCACAAAATGATTTACGTCTCTTAGCTGCTTTACTACCCTTCTTCACCTTGCCAGTTACGGCAGTTTTTAATTTAGAACCGGGGTTCAGCCTCCGATAAGCTTTGACTCCAGCTGCAGTCATACCTGCACCTTTTTTAGTAGGTCTAAAATTCTTTTTGTTACGCTTGGGCATTTTGCCCTTTGAACTTTTTCTAGTGGTCTTTTTAAGTTGTGATCTAGTGATTGCCATAGCTCTGTAAGGTGCTAGGGCCGAGGGGAGAAGATTGAAAACTAGGCCCTAGCGTTTTTAATCTTATCACATTCATTAGTTTCCTCTATTCTTTATCAGCAACTCTGCTTTTTTAATTCTATTACTAGAATCTAATCTATCACGACCTAAATCGTCTTTCATCTCGGCAATCGTTCTAGCAACATTTAATTTTTCTCTAGCTAATTCTAATTGTTGCATGGCTTGCATAGCATCAAATTGTTGTCTAGCTGCAAACTCTTGGCTCTTACGTTCTACATCTTGAGCCTTAATATCTAATTCTTTGTCACGTAAAGCTACCAATGGGTCTGCTGGTGGTGCTGGTGGGACAAATGCCATATTGATTTGCGACATCAGACCAGCTTGAATTTGGGCTACATCTTTAGCAATGGCTTCATCTATTTTTTGTTTTTGTGCTATAGCCATTTCTGGTGGCATTTCCATAATCATTTGCTGTATTTGCATAAACTCTGGGTCTTGCATATTTTGCATGTCCACAATTTCTGCAGCACGTAAAGCTACGTGTTGATAAACATGTGCTTGAATGTTAGTCATGATGATAGGTTCAATCATTACTGAACTGGTTTGTGCTAATGAGATATGCACATTGATGTGAGCATCATGATCTTGTCCAGGGAATGCTTGACAAGGTTGCCCTTTAATCAACAAAGCGTTTTCACTCGCTGGGTCAGTTGGCATTGGTTGTGGCGGCGGTGGCAATAACTGTTCTATGTTTTGCACACCCATAGCAGAATACATTCTGCGATAGGCCTCATACATGCCTTGCGGCCCATGAATGTTTGGGTTTGAATTTACGACTTGTAATATTTCATTAGCCAACATAACACGTTGACTCATAGAGAAAATATTTGGATCTGAAACTGGTAGTACATCTACGCGTTCATCAAAATCTATTTGCTTAATCATGCCGTCACCAGCAGAAGTCATGTAAGGATATTCTGGTGGTAAGTAATCAGCGAATACTTTGGCTAATAAAATAAATTCAAATCTTTGTGAGGAATGCAATCTTTTATGGATTGCTGACATGACTTTGGTACCACGCTCTAGTAAAGCTACGGTAGTACCAACTGGCATGTTTTGATTAGCATCGCCGATTTGCATTTCAGCTAATGCTGCAAATTTTCTGCCACTATCTACTAAGGTACCGAGTAGATTAAGCAAAGTGCCAGATGGCTCTTTAAATGGCAGTGGGACAAAAGCGTCTCTTAAACTCCCGCCTGGAGCATCCATATCTCTGAACTCGCCCGGCTGTAAAGGTTGGTCATCGTTTCTGATACGAATACCTCTAGCCTTAAATCCAGCTGGTAAGTTAGATAATGTGCCCGCGTCTATCAACTGTCGCAAGATAGATGTTGACGCTTTTGATAACCCACCAATCATGTGAGTTAACCCAAATCCATAGAAACCTAAACCCGGTAAAAACTTATAGTGCACAAAATAATTTATGCGTTTTTTCAATGGGTCGTTTTGTCTGTAGTTTCTTCTAATTGATAATACTTCGCTATTGGTAGTTGAAAGCGTAACTACATAAGGTAATTTAATTCCAGTAGGTTCGCCTTCAGCATCTAAATCTTCATAACCAGAAATATCTAGATCAGTATGTATTTCATAAAGTTCACATCGATCGCTTTCACCATAGCTTGGTTCCATACCTTGTAATTCATCTATCTCTTCTTGGATTTCATCGGTATCGGTATCAACGACCATTGATTCAGATATATTTACATCGCGATAAAATCCTGCTTGTTGTAATTTTTTAATATCGTTCATAGACATATCAACGATATGGGTAATTCTGCTAGCACTGTAAATATCAGTTGTGGCATAAGGCACAACTAAATCTTCTGCTGGAATAAATCTAGATACAGCACGCCCTAAGTTTTGATCGTAATAAACTTTTCTAAATGCCGAACCAGATAATGGTAAATAAAATAACATTTGATCTGTTTCGGTATCGTATTCTTCCATGACGTTCATCAACTGATAGTTCATGAACTCACGAACACGATCAGCTTGCGCTTCACTGTCTGGATTTTTAGCACCAACTACTTGAGTTCTTACTGGTCCATTCGATGGTAGTATTTCTTTGTAAGCTTGTGCTTGAAACTGAGTAACTGATTCTGCTAAGAGTGGGTGCATGACGCCAGAGGCACCTTCAAAAGGTTGTGACCTTTCTTCGTAATTCATTCCTAAAGTTTCTAAACCTTCCTTGTAAGTATCTTCCCAACCTTGTCGTGAGGATTTGTCGGCTTCCACGGCGTCAACTAAATTACTGTAAATAACATCGAGCTCATCTTGCTCTAAATATTCAGCTAAGTTGTCATTGAATTGT
>VTLG01013595.1_pt1 | contig 13231 bp, 20 predicted proteins | sample 4694571 | NCBI WGS metagenome assembly VTLG01 (sample SAMN12604809, study PRJNA352737) | marine metagenome | biome: ENVO:00000447; feature: ENVO:00000209|ENVO:00000569|ENVO:01000036; material: ENVO:00002151; isolation source: viral sequences binned using virsorter ... | reverse complement strand
GGGCAAGGTCATGAAGGTGGAAATGCTGATAGATCTTCTAGTAGAAGAAATAATGCTGGAATGGAAGGTGGTGGTGGTGGTGGAAAAGGTAATGAGGGTCATAATTCAGAGCCAGGGAATGGTGCAGTTATAAGTGGATGGGATAGCTTTGGCACTATGGGTACTGGAGGTCATGGTCAATGCTGTAATGAGAATAGTCCTAGAGGTAATGATGGCACAGATCAAAAAGGAGGCGGTGGTGGTTTTGGGGCGCATGGCGGTAATGGAGTTGTAATTGTTAGATATTCTGGCAACACACAAAAGGGTACTGGTGGTGTTGTTAGTTTTGCTGATGGTTATGTTTATCACAAATTTTCTAATTCGGGCAATTTTGATGCATGAGTAAATTTTTTGCAAAAATTGACAAAAATAATATAGTTATAGATATTCTTGTTGCAGAACAAGCTTTTATTGATACACTGCCTAAAGAAGATGGAATTTATTATGTTGAAAGTACAAATTACGTCTATGGTGGCAAAGAACATGATAAACAAAATAATGAACTACAAAATCATAATCAAATGAACAGCGCAACAATTGGAGGTGGTTATATACCTGACAAAGATATTTTTTATGATGCACAACCTTATCCAAGTTGGAGTTTAAATAGTGTTTATGATTGGGAACCTCCTATACCAGAACCTGATGATGATTGTTATTATTGGGATGAAGATGCTTATCAAAATGACGATACGACAGGGTGGTGTTTGCCAAACTTTCAACCAGTTAATGGTGAGGAAGGTGGAGAAGAATTAATTGAGTGATATAAATTATAAAATTAGGCTTTTATTTCCCTGTAGCTTTCATGAATATTATTTTACAAAAGAAGATTTTAATCAAAAAGAATTAATAGATTTTTGTTATAAGCAGAAAGAAAAAGATACACAAGGTATGTCAGAGATGTCAAATAACGGAGGTTGGCACTCGCAAATTTTTAGCATTAATGAGAAAAATCCTATAACAAAATTATTAAAAAAAGGTTTGTATAAATCTGTACTAAGTACAGTAAAAAGACAATTTATTTTTCATATTGAATATTGGATTATGATTATTAATACAGACGCATATCATAATTCACATTTTCATCCTAATTCTAATTGTTCTGGAGTTGTATGGATAAAAATTCCACAAGGATCTGATGATACTAGGTTTAGTAATCCATATCTTTTTCATGGTTTTAAGGAAATAGACGCTTATCATGAAGAGTTTAAACAAGTTACAAATACATATCACTCATATGACTATCACCCACAAGAAGGATTGATGGTAACATTTCCATCTTATGTATTTCATGAGGTAAGACCTAACAAAACAAATGAAGATAGAATTGCTGTTTCTTATAATATTTCTTTTCTAGAGCAAAGAAAATGAATAATTCTTATCAACCAGTATATTGGTTGCATGATAATATACAACTTCCTAATAATGAAGTTGAAGAAGTAATATCAGAAATAAAAAATTCAAATTTTGATTTATTATGCACTAGAGATATTGGGACTTTAAGTACATATCACATTCCTTTTTACAGCAGACCAGATAATATTTGGAAGGAAAAATATGAAAAAATATTTGAAAATATAGTAAAAAATTTAGGTTTATATGAGGGTATTAATTATACATATGATTTTTGGTCGCAAGTATACACAAAACATGCTATTCATTTACCTCATCATCATTATTGCAAAGTACCTACAATATCTTTTGTACATTTTGTAAAACCAACAAAAGAAAAATGCTTTAGTTTTTTAGATAACCAAGGCAATGATTATGTTATAAAAGAACAAAATGAAGGAGACTTGATTTGTTTTCCTTCCTATTTATGGCATAGAGTTAAAAATAAAACTGACGATTTAAGATTCGTAGTCGCTGGAAATATTAATATTGTTTTTCAACAAGATGACTATGCGTTTTCTAATAAAAGATATGTTTGAATTAAATAAAAATTTAAAAGTTGAAATTAAATATATTAAAAATACATCAATTTTTACTATTGATAATTTTTACAAACATCCCAAAAAAATAGATAATTATCTGTTTAATAGAAATGTTCCATTATGGAAAATAGAAGAAAAGCCAAGCTACAATAATATTTATTTTGAAGATAGAAGATTTATAAAAATTGATTCTAGGTTATATGAGGCATATAATTTTTTAAGTACATTATGTAAGCAAAACTATAAAGAACCTTGGATTAGAACCAACATGACACGTTTTTATGAAAATAGTTGGAATGATTATAAAAATTGTTATTGGTGGCCTCATACAGATAATGGTTATAACGGCATAGTTTATTTTAATAATGACTGTGGTACTAATTTATATGAGGATCTAGGTTGGGATATAAATGTCAGTGAACATGAAGAACCTTGGAGGCCAAAAGCATATTATGATTTGATAAAAACAATAAAGCCAAAATATAATCGTATGGTATTATTTGATGGAATGATACCTCATGCAATGGATATTTGTAATAATAAATTTTTTGCTGAAGAGTATCGTAAAAATCAAGCCTTTTTCTTTGTTCAATAAAAATATATGGAAAATGTAAATTTAGCAATACAAAAAAATCATAAAGAAGAGAACATACAAAGGATATATAACCCTCATTTTATAGGTGAATATAAAAATGCTTTAACAAATAAATTTTGTGATTTGCTTATAAATCATGCAAATAAAGTTATTGATGTTGGAGGACTTACAGCAAGAGAAAATCCTGAAGGTTATGGTGCTGCAACTTATCGTAAGGATTGGGCAATGAATATACATGAAGATCGACAGAAGGCAACAATTATAAACGAGGCATTAAATCATTGTTTAAAGAAATATACAGATGAGTATTTAGGGCTTTGGTATCATGGCAGGTTTATATCTATTACACAAAAATTACAAGTTAGTCCAGTTACTGGAGGTTTTCATGGTTGGCACTCTGAATCTTCATCTTTTGAGTTTCAAGATAGAATAGCAGTATGGATGTTTTATCTCAACGATTTACCAGAAGGCGAGGGAGAGACAGAATTTTTACATCAAAGATGTCGTATAAAACCTGAGAAAGGTAAATGTGTTATTTTCCCTGCTGGTTTTACACATACTCATAGAGCAAATCCCCCATTAACAACGACTAAATATGTTGTTACTGGATGGTATCATCTTGCTCAAATAGTATGATGAGTATTGCAACTAAAAGCACTAATGCTAAACTAAACCCATGAGCAAAATCAAACTAATTGCAGATTCTGGAGGTGGAACAGTATCATGGGTTGCACCATCTTCTACGACTAGCAATGCTAATTTAGAATTTAAATTACCTGTGGCTGATTCGGCAGGTGTATTTAAAAGCGATGGTTCTGGTAATTTAAGTATTGCTAGTGGTGGAACTGTATTGCAAACAGTATATTCACAAAAAGGTAATTTTGATTCAACGTCTTCTAATACTACTTTTGCAACAACCCCAGAAGCAATAATTGATGGTTGTCAAACTCAAATACAAATAACCGACACTACTAGCAAAATATTAGTAACATTTGCTGGCATGCCAATAATAGGACAAAGAAGTGGCCCGGCAACGGCTCGTATTGACATAGGACATGTCAGTTCTGGTAGTTCTGGTGCAAGTTTTGCTGCTACTGACTATTCAAGTCTTGGTGGGTCATCTAATGGTTTGGCATCAACTAGAAAAGCATTTGGTAATACATCGTCAGGTTTAGAGCCAGGTTCTGCTGGCCCCGGTTGTGTCCAAACATTGCACGATCATAATTTAGCTGTAGGACAGTATGCTTATTACACTTTGATGTTAAAGAGTGAGTATTCTAACAATAGTCATGGATATATTTTTAACGGAGGCTCAGGTTATTTTACCTGTATTTTACAAGAGGTATTATGAGTTATATCATAGACGCACTAGAAAATTTAAACGTAACATTAGAGTGGGCAGCTAGTACTTCTTGCGTAAAAGCATCTGAAATTCAATGGTTAACAACAGGTTCTAGGCCAACAAATACTGAAATTCAAACAGAAATTGATCGTGTAATAGCAGATTATCCTATGAAACTTTTGCGTATTGAAAGAAATAAAAGATTACAAGATTGTGATTGGAGAGCTTCTTCTGATTTAACTATGACAGATGCTTGGAAAACTTATAGACAAGCTCTTAGAGACTTGCCCTCCTCTTCTACACCTAAACTAGATTCTTATGGAGAACTTGATCTAAGTTCTGTTACTTTCCCAACAATTCCAAGTTAATCATGAGTCTTATTAAAGTTGGAGCAATAAGAGGAGTTGCAGCATCAACAGATGCAATTTCAATAGCAAGTGATGGTAGTTGCACTGCTAATGTTACCAATAATCTTAGTTACAGAAATTTACTAATAAATGGCGCACATAATATTTGGCAAAGAACTACAAGTATTTCTGGTGGTAGTGATTTAGATAATTTTGCTTATGCTACTGATAGATTTTGGTTATACTCACCAAGCTCTAGTTCTGGTACTGTTGGTCGATCAACTGATGTACCTTCTGGTTTTATATATTCAACTCATAATAATTTAAATGCAAATTGCACTATTGGATCAAATGTAGAACTTCTTAGAGTTGGTTCAGATGCACCTTTCGTAAATGGTGAATCTTTAACTTTATCTTTTTATATAAAAAGCTCGGTAGCTAGAAGTAATGTATCAATAGGAATTTCTACAAGAGATAATGCAGGTGGGACAGGATCAGTAACAAGAGCAACTAGCCCTACTTTTAATACAACAACAAGTTGGACAAGAGTTTCTAAAACTTTTACTTTAACTGGAACAATTGGAGCTAATAATGCAATCTTACAATTTGAAGTTATATTAGCACCTGGAGATTTGGTGACTGGTTTCCAGCTTGAAAAAGGAAGTTTTGCTACGGAATTTGAGCATATAAATTTCACAGATTCTTTACGTCAATGTCAAAGATATTGTTTTCATGACGGCACTGATCGTTTTCATTATGGAAATTATGGTCAAGAGCATTATGATTTTCCAGTTACAATGAGAACAAATCCTACTGTTACTTTAATTAACGTGCCTAGTGGTGGAAGTGTAAATAGAGCTAGACCAAATTGGGTAACAATTACTGGCATGGGAAGTAATAATGGTAATATTAAAGTAAAAGCAGAGGCTGAATTTTAAGTATGTCTTATAAATTAGTTAAAAAAACAGAAGAGGGTGATGAATTTGTTATTAGAGAAGATGATGGTGCATATATTCCATTTACCTCTAACAATGCAGATTATCAAATATATTTAGCTTGGGTCGCAGAAGGTAACACACCACAACCAGCAGATTAAATGGCAGTTACACCTGGCACATATAATATGACTGTTCAAAGAAGGTCAGATCATAATGTACAGCTTGTTTTTAAAGATAGCACTAATAGTGGAATTAATTTGACAGGATATACTGTTGCTGCTCAAGTTTGGGACAAAGATAGAAAAGTTAAATTTGCAGATTGGACTGTAACATATACAAACAGGGCAACTGGAACTGTTGATATAGCATTAACCGATGTACAGACTGCTAGTTTTATTAGAGATTCAGTTTTATATTATGATGTATTGCTTACAAATGGTTCTGGCTTAAAAGAATATTATTTAGAAGGTAATATAAACGTAAGTGAGGGTTACACATCATGACTTCTGTAAATGTTACTGAATTAAAAAACACTGTTACAGTTAATGAGGGAGATGCAACAGTCGTCACTGTTACTACTGCCGGGCCACAAGGGGCTTCTAGTATCATAGACGTATCTGACGTAGTTGATAATTCTGTGGTGTACTACCATGCATCAAGTGGTACATTAAAAGCAGATCAAACTACTACCAAACTTACACTCGTTAATGGGGGAAATTTTTAAGTCATGTCCAACACTATAAGAATTAAAAAAAGATCTTCAAGTGGATCTGCTGGTGCGCCATCAAGTTTATCTCCCTCAGAATTAGCTTTTAACGAAAATGATCTAAAATTATATTATGGTTTTGGCGATGATGGTAATACTCCACCAGCAGCTAGTTCAATAATTACTATTGGTGGTGCTGGTGCGTTTTTTAATAAAACAGATACAAGAAGTGCAAATGCTATACTTGCCGGGCCAACTTCTGGATCTGCTTCTGCACCTACATTTAGGTCACTTGTAGCTGCTGATATTCCTTCTATTGCTCATACAAAAATTAGTGATTTTGATACAGGCGTTAGGACTAATAGATTAAATGAAATGACATCACCAAATGGTGCTGTTAATTTTAATAGTCAAAAAATTACAAACTTAGCAGATCCAACTGCTGATGCTGACGCTGCAAACAAAGGCTATGTCGATGGAGTTGCACAAGGACTTGATATTAAAGACTCTTGTACTGCTGCTACTACAGCAAACATAACAATATCTACTGCACTCAATAATGGAGACACGCTAGATGGTGTTACTCTCTCAACAAACGACAGAGTGTTGGTTAAAAATCAGTCTAGTGCAGCCGAGAATGGTATCTACATAGTTGGGTCTTCTCCATCAAGAGCAGATGATTTAGCTACTGGTGCTGATGCTGCTGGTTTTTTCACGTTTGTTGAGCAAGGCACAGTAAACGGAGAGAATGGTTTTGTTTGTACTTCTGATAAAGGTTCAGCCGTTGTTGGGACAAATAATTTGACAATAGCGCAGTTTTCAGGCGCAGGGCAGGTTATAGCTGGAAATGGCATTGATAAGTCTGGTAATACACTTTCTGTTGACCTTAAGGCTAATGGTGGTTTAGTAATTGAATCTACTGAAATTGCTGTAAAACTTGATGCTAGTTCTATAACTGGAACTCTTGCAATTTCTGACGGGGGTACAGGTGCAACTTCTGCTTCGGCTGCAAGGACTTCATTGGGTCTAGTAATTGGTACTGACGTTGAGCCACATTCAGACAAGCTAACAGAGCTTGCGACTATGAACCAAAATACGGCTCAATCTTTAGCTGATTTGACAAGTTCTGAAGTACAGATATTAGATGGATGTACTAGAACGACTGCACAATTAAATAGAGTAGATGCAACATCAAGCATACAAACTCAGTTAGATGGTAAACAACCTCTTGATGCTGAATTAACAGAACTCGCAACAATGGGTTCTAATACAGCAAGTGCTTTAGCCGATCTAACACAATCTGAAGTGCAAATTCTTGACGGAGCAACTGTCACTACAGCACAACTGAACAGAGTGGATGCTACATCTAGTATTCAAACACAGTTAGATAATAAACAACCTCTAGATGCTGATTTAACTTCTTTATCTAGCTGTCAATCTGGTGCTGCTGCTGCATTAGCTTTATTAACATCTACTGAAGTGGCGATTCTTGATGGAGCTACTTTATCTACTGCAAATCTGAACGTCTTAGACGGCATCACATCAACGACTACTGAGTTGAATATTATGGATGGTAATACATCTGCCACTTCTACAACTCTTGCCACAGCAGATCGTATGGTTATGAACGACAACGGAACAATGAAACAAGTTGCTTTGTCTGATCTCGTTACATTTTTAGAAGATGGTTCTACTTCTGGGTTCGACATTAACGGAGGCACCTACTAAAATCAAATCATAGGGAGGTGAACCAATGGCAAATACAATTAAACTCAAAACAGGAAGCGGTAGCGATCCTAGTGCTAGTGACTTAATTGTTGGCGAAATAGCTATAAGAACTGACTCTGGTAAGTTATTTACAAAAAAAGATAACGGAACTGTAGCTGAAATATCAGGAGGAGGGGCTGGTCTTGATGATGGAGATAAAGGCGATATTACTGTTAGCAATGGTGGCGATACTTTTACTATAGATAATGGAGTTATTTCGACCACAAAATTAGCAGATGATTCAGTTACAAATGCAAAAATGGCTGTTGGTGCTGTTGGACAACAGGAATTAGTTAATACTTCAGTTACTGTTTCAAAATTAGCACCAAATGCAGTATCAACAATTAAAATTCAAGACGATGCAGTTACTACAGACAAGATTGCAAACAACCAAATTACTGAAGCTAAGTTAGCAGTTAACTCAGTTGTTACAAATAGAATAGTAGATCAGTCAATTACAAATGCTAAGGTTAACGATTCCGCAGCGATAGCAGGCACAAAGATTTCTCCTGATTTTGGATCGCAAAATGTTCAGACAACAGGAAGTGTAATAGGTGGTGGCATGACAATAAGCAATGCCCAACCTAAATTAACTTTCACAGATACGAACCATAATAGCGATTTTAGACTTTTTATTGAAGGTGGTGTTTTTCAAATTGAAGATACTACTAATGGCAATGCTGATAGATTGACTATTGCATCTGATGGAACAGTTGATATAGCTGGAAATTTAGATGTTGGGGCTGGTATTGACGTAACAGGGGTTATTACAACAACTGGTGACGTATCTATACCAGATGATAAAAGTTTATTTCTTGGTAATGGTAGTGATTTTTCATTAATACACAGGTCAACTGACAATGTTTCAATTATAAAAGAAGTTGGTGGGAGTGATCTTAGTATAGAAACCAATGGTAGCAAAGCTCAATTTTATGATTCTCTTAATGGCAGAAATATGGCTGAGTTTAATGTTGGAGGAGCTTGTTCGTTTAAGCATGGAGCAACTACACGTTTAGCTACAAACTCAACAGGAGCTACAGTTACAGGAAACCTAGCGGTAACAGGAACAGTAGATGGGGTTGATATTGCAGCTAGAAACACGCTATTTGGTGGTTTGACTTCTAGTTCTGGTGTATTGACCAACGGAGTGACAGCAACGACTCAGGGATCATCAGATAATACCACAAAGGTCGCGACTACTGCATACGTTACGACAGCGATAAGCAATCTAATAAACAACGCTCCAAGTGCCTTGGATACATTAAAAGAACTTAGTGACGCACTAGGTTCAGACGCTAACTTCTCAACAACTGTCACTAATTCATTAGCAACTAAATTACCTCTTGCTGGCGGTACGTTAACTGGAAATCTAGCAATTAATACAGGCAACTCTACAAACGATTTATCAGCCACAAATATTTTCCGCATCATGGGTAATGATGTGCGGATAACAAATGCTGCTGGTTCAGAAGGGATGATATTTGCTGCTGCTGATGGGGCAGTAAGTTTGTTTCATGGTATGGGTTCTGGAACTTCTGCTGAAACTAAATTAGCAACAACTACAACTGGAGTTTCAGTAACAGGAGCTATAGTTGTATCAGGCACAGTTGATGGGCGTGATCTAGCAACAGACGGCACAAAGTTAGACGGAATAGAGAGCAATGCTACCGCAGATCAAACAGCTTCAGAAATAAAAAGCCTTTTAGCGTCTGACAATTTGACATCTGACCACCTTGCAGCAGATTCTGTAGGAACTTCTGAAATAGCTGCAAATGCAGTAGGTTCAGGTCAAATAGCTGATGGAGCCATAAGTATGGCTAAATTAGATGACAATAGCGTAAACGCATCTAAATTAATGACAAACGCTGTAACTACAATTAAAATTACAAATTCAAATGTTACTACAGCTAAGATTGCTAATGATGCTGTTACTTATGAAAAAATCCAAAATGTATCAGCTACAAACAGAATTTTAGGTAGAGATTCTTTTGGTGCAGGGGAAGAAATAACACCAGCAAATCTTCGCACCATGATAAACGTAGCTGATGGAGCAACAAATGTAACCAATACAAACCAACTAACCAATGGTGCAGGCTTTATAACAGCGACTCTTACAAATGAACAGGTACAGGATATTGTCGGAGGCATGGTTTCAAGTAATACTGAATCAGGTATTACTGTTACTTATCAAGATAGTGATGGAACTTTAGATTTTTCTGTTGCTAGTCAAACTGATAACAATTTTACTAACGCTGACCATAGTAAATTAGATGGTATTGAGGCTGGAGCTACTGCTGACCAAACTAACTCTGAAATTAAAACTGCTTATGAAGCTAACAGCGACACAAATGCCTTCACCGATGCTCTTTTATCTAAATTAAATGGAATTGCTAGTTCTGCTACTAATGTCACCAATAATAATCAGCTTACTAATGGTGCCGGGTATATTACTGCTACTCTTACTCAGGAACAAGTAGAAGATTTTGTAGGCGGTATGCTTACAGGCAATACTGAATCAGGTATTACAGTAACGTACCAAGATTCAGATGGCACTATTGATTTTGTTGTAGGAACACTTAATCAAGACACTACAGGAAATGCAGCGACAGCCACAGCCCTTGAAACTGCAAGAACCATTGCAGGGGTTAGCTTTGATGGTTCTGCAAATATTTCTCTAAATAATAATGCGATAACAAATGGTGCTGGATATATAACATCGTCTAATGCAGCAATAACAAATAAGCTTCCGCTTGCAGGTGGTACAGTTACAGGTGATCTTGTTGTGAATGGATCTGTAACTTCTCCAGTAATAGGTGGTAGTAATGGAATTATGGAATTAAAAGCAACTATTAGTACTACTCATACATTAACTACTGATTATAATGCTATATCTGTAAATCCATCTATTGCAAGTGGTGTCACTATAACAGTGCCAACAGGAGCAGTTTGGGCTATAGTTTAATAAAAACTATGAACGATAAAATACAAAATCAAGTTTTAGCTTGGAAAGAAGAACTAAAAAGACAAATTATAAATAAAGATCAAGCACAAAAAACTTTTGACGAAGCTGTTGTAAATATCAACGCTTTACAGGGCGGTATTCAGTTTGGGGAGAATTTGTTGAAAAAGATCGAGTCAACAGACCAGCCATCAAATACAGTGGAGCCAACCCAAGAATCAAAAAAAGCACCATCAAAGAAATAGGTGCTATTGCTTTTATTAACGCTTCTCTAATCATGCGTAAAATTTTAGATGCTTTAACTATCGTAACTACAATCCTAGTTTTAGGAATATTAGGAGGTGGATTCTTCACATATAAGTACGTTACTAGCGAGCAGTTTAAAGCTAAGATGATGAATCAAGTGCTAGAAAATGTGCAAGGACTTATGCCTAATATCTTAGAAAACTCGCTACCAAGTACAACAGGTAAATCATTACCAATTCCATTTAAAAAATGAATGATTATTGGTTTTATAAAAAAGCTAGTTAAATATTATATAGATAAGCTAATTCATTGGATGCGTATGCAAAAATTTAATTTAGAACTAGATAATGATATAAAAAAATATCACAAGGAATTAGATAAAAACATAAAAAAACCAGAAATTATAGAAAAAGGTACTTTTGGAGAAGATGGTTGGTCTATTTCTATAGGAGATGTTAAAGATGGAGATACCTAATATATCTATACCAGAAATAAAGATTGATTTACCATTACATATTCCTTATCAAGTTTTAAATGTACCTTTACCCTCTATAAAACTACCAGGTTGTGTAAGGTATCACAGAGATGCTTCTCCTAAAAATACTGCTCTCTATGATGACGATCCAACAGGAACAATGATTTCTTGCCCTTATGGATCAATGCCAACATTTCAGCCTTTGTTGTATGACAGAAGAAGAATAGATATTGTAGAGACAAAAGAACAAGAACAAAGACAACAAGCAAACGAAACAACAAAAGCACCAACAACTAACCCAGAACTACCAAAAGAAAAGAAAAAGATAGTCATACCAGAATGTCCGGGTTCAAAAGACCAACGCAGGGGCATCGTTTAGATGGGACAGAGTGCATTACCTTGTATGAGCAGGTCGATTTCAAAGATCAATACATCCCTTCTGCTAATCAATTTGTTGGTGTCTTTAGTCTTGCTTTGGTCGGTGCTTCTGCTCCGCTTGTTTTACAGTTAGTGCGACCTTTGGTTAAGCAAGCCGTTTCTAAGTTATCAAAGAAAAAAGAGCCAAAATCGTAGGTATAAACATAAGCAAGCTTTTTTACAAGCACCTTACAGGCGATTCTGAAGGGGCTTTTTTTACTGTTTTACGTCAATTTTGTGTGTATGAGGTAAAACTTGATTAGCTTTAGGCACTATCTCAATATCTGAGCATAAATCGTAATATGGGCTATCTTTTTTAAATCTTATGCCTGCAATCTTTTTTTCTCCGCAATGACGTAATCTTGCCATATGCCAATCAAGTTCTTTGTTTTTTAATATTTGTTTGTTTATATTATTTTGCACTTGCGCTGCTTCTCTACATTGCTTTGTGAGCCTTCTATCTAATGGTATAGAAAAATTTAAAGTAATACCTGTACCAAGAGCATAACTATCTTTATTTGTTCCAGAATAATTTTGTTGCATAAATAAAATTTTACCAGGATTGTCTGGGGTTCCATCTCCTATAGGGTTTCCATCATCATCAAAATCACCAATTATATCAGTTTGATCGTAATACGGAGTTTCATAGTAATCACGAAATGGCTTGCGGTAATTGCTGTTAAAAGTTGTAAAAGGAGTTATTGTCATCATCGCACCTTGACATACAACGCCACCTCCATATTGATTTGTATGAAAACTGCCATTATTCACATTCCAGTTCTGGTTAGTCACAGATCCACTATTACTTTGGCTTACGGCATTAGCTAAAACACCTGTAGGCATCAGGGCTATTGAAAGACAGAGGTAGTGGTAACTACGGATTCCGTTTCTATGGTGCGATTTATAGTTGTGACGTTCTGAAGACCTGGCGCAGAATATGTTTCTGTAAATTGAAAGGCATCTCCTGATGTTGGATTTGTAAGAGTCCAATCTGGTTTTGTTGTCATATCTGCTCCTTTCCATGTATATGATTGACCTCCTACTGTTCCTGTAACGCTAACTGCATCTGGCGAAATATTCCCTGACGCAGAAACACCTGTACCTGTAACTGTATATTCATAACCAGTTTTATAGTCTTTTGATGTAATAGTTTCTGTAAGTGTGCTTGTTGTATTTGTTGTACTCGACATAGTCCCGGTTGTAAAATTAGGGACAATATTTGCGTTAGCTGGTAAAGCATATATAAATAACAATAATAAGAGTTTTCGCATAACTCATTAGTCAACAGTTACAGAAGTTACATAAGAACCTGTTGCAGTAGTACCTGCTGAACCTGCTGTTATTGTGATTACATGATTATCCACAGTACCAGCTAGGTTTGTTGCTGTACCTCCCGAAGTGCTAGTTAAATCTCCAAAAGGACTTACTTCACCGACAGTTAGAGATGTCGCAATCGTATCTCCAGT
>VTLG01011829.1_pt1 | contig 13231 bp, 19 predicted proteins | sample 4694571 | NCBI WGS metagenome assembly VTLG01 (sample SAMN12604809, study PRJNA352737) | marine metagenome | biome: ENVO:00000447; feature: ENVO:00000209|ENVO:00000569|ENVO:01000036; material: ENVO:00002151; isolation source: viral sequences binned using virsorter ... | reverse complement strand
ATCCTTATAATTGGAAAGTATCAAAAGATTTACGTTATTTGTATGGTCATTTTAGAACAGAAAAACAAAATTTATGGTCTGACATTGATAGACAGTATAATGCTTTTTATGGTGGTGGTGCAAATAAAAAAATAGATTCTTTAAATGAAGTAATGGCAAATAGAGTATCTTATCTTCGAAATAATTTAAACTTTACTCTTGGTGTGATGGAAAAAGGAAAAGGATTATATGAAGATTTATCAGAAAAAGAAATGGCATGGGTTTTAGATGATGCAGGATTTTTTAAAAATGTAGAAAATAAATCTGGTACTAGTAGTAATAATCCTGTAACTTCAAATAATGAAACAAATAATAATGATAATATTGTTAGTGGAAATTTAGAAGGAATGACAGTTGCAAATGAACAAAGAAATCAACTAGCAGGTCAAGGTTATATTAATCTTCCTGCACAGATAGATAAAAGACCAACAAAGGTTATACAAAAACCATTTGGATTATTTGAAGACGATTTAGAAACAGTACAAAAACAATGGGATACACAATATGGACAATGGTATAACGAAGATGGCTCATTAAGAGATGGTGTTAGTGAAATACCATTTGAAGATTTAAATAAATTATTTAAAGATAAAAAATCAAAAATAATTAAATTATTACAAAACAGAGTATTACCAAGACCTGATGATTTACCATTACAAGTTCCGGCTAAACCTACTTTAGCAGGAGATGCTAATGTAAAACGTAATCAAAAAGAATTAGACCTATTAAAAATATCAAGACGTAATTGGGAATTAAAATATGGTAAATATTACAATCCAGATGGGACTTTAATTTTACATCCGGAAGAAGCAAATAAAAGTCTCACTACAAGAGTTAAGGAGACATTCTAATGTCAGATAAAGAAAGATTAAATTATAGTAAAGAACAAATTGATACTATTCGATATTGGCAACAACAAATGCAACCTAAAGATTTAGGAGGTGTTGGATATGAAGAATTTGTAGAAAAACATGGGCCATTATTTGCAGCCCAAGTTGAACGTATGGGTGGTAGATTAAATAAATTTAATGAACAACAGGGAAATAAAAAATTACAAACAGAAGATAATTTTGCTGTTACATATAGAGATGCTCATAAAGATAGTTTCTGGAGTGGTGAACAAGAATCATTAGGTGCTTCAGCAGCAAAAGGATTTAGCAGAGGTGCTGTAGGAACTTTTAATTTTCTTATTGATGCGGGTAGAGAAGTTGCTGATTTGGAAAACTATGCAAAACTTACAGATTTTGTAGGTAATAAATTATTACCGGGAAAACCTTTAGCTTTAGAGAGATGGACAGAAGAAATGAAAGCTAAAGCATTACAACGAGAAGGTGGCTTTGGTTTTTATGGTAGAGCTATAGCAACTCCGGGTGATGCTAAAAAGTATTTTGATGATTCAGATTTTTATGAAGCAAGACCTTGGTTAAAAATGACTAAGCCTTTTGAAGGTGAAGACTTAGGTGCTATAGGTACAGCCGCAGAAATTGTTGCAAATGAAATAGCATTTATGGGGCCTTTAGCTTTTCTTCGATTAGCAAAAGCAGGAAGACACGTTACACATTTTAGTAATGTTGCTGATAAAAATTATGGTAGAATATTAACAGGTAAAAGTTATATGAAACCTATGAGTGCTCTTGATTTAGATAAAGCAGCAGCAGGTGTTCATCCAACATTATCATCTAGAAAAGCTAGATATGTAGGAGAAGATGCAGGAAGAACACATAAGCAAATGTCTGAAGCTCTATCAGAATCTTTAGGTCGAAAAGTTAGTGTAAGAGAAACAAAAGCATTACAAAAATTAAATGCACGTTATGGCAATGATAAAGACTTTTTTCAAACTATAAAAGATGCAGGAGATAGAGGTGATGTAGCATGGAAAAATCCTTTACAAAAATTATCTAAAACATTAAACCCAAAAGAAGCAAGAAAAATACAAAGATTAGTTCAGACAGGTTCATCAAAAGGACGTTTTTTATTTAGAGGAAGTGCCGGAGGTGCATACAAAGAAACAGAATTAATGGCCTCTACTGCTGCTGTAGCAGGTGGTGCATGGGTAGGAGAAGGATTAGGTGAAGATTTTGTTGTACTTGGAGAAGTAGGTGGTGGTTTAATGGGGCCATCTTTATTTAAAAATGTTGGTGGTGCTGTACCAGATGCATGGAATACTATGCGTTATCATTTTGGAACAGCAGATATTGTTACAAAAGAAGATACATTATTATCTGCAGCTTTTGGTAAAACTAAAAAACAATTAGAAGAATTAAAATTAGATAAAAATAAAGGTCAAAGAGAACAGCTAATTAATATGGCTAAAACTTTACCTGCTCCAAAAATTCCTATATTATTTGATTTTGCTAGTGGTGAAAGAAAAAAATTAAAAGCATATAGAGAATTAACAACACAAATACAAGACTTACCTGCTGATGTACAAGCAGAAATTTCAGCAAGAATAGCAAGAGCAGAAGAATTATTAGGAGAGAATCCTGATATATATGCTTCTCTATCTGCTATTACTGGTATTACTGTACTAGAAACAATTGAACAATCAGCAAGAGCAAAAGACACTTTAGGTAAAGGTGTTAAAATTAATTTAAGTGCTGACCAATTAAAACATGTACAAAGAAAAATACAAACTATGGAAGGTCTTATAACTCGATTAGAACAATTTAAATATGATAAGTTAGGGTCAGATGTTTCAAATAATGAACATTGGAAAATGTTAAACAATAGAATTGTTGATGAAGTTAATAGTCATTTAGATGATTTACAAATTGTAACTAATAGAGAAATTCAATTAACTGCTGATAGACTTAGAAATAGAACAATGCAATTAATTGAAGAAAATGTTAATGCTCAAAAATTAACTGATAAAGATTTAGAATTATTAGGAACTGCTACTAAAGATGATTACTGGAAGAAAAAAGGTGTTGATGAATTAATAGATATAACTGATGATGGTCAGATGTCTACCTTTAGTAAAAATTTACAAGATGATTATAATAAATTTAAAAATGAACAGGGTGCATTTATAGTTGCAGATGGTACTGGAGATTCACGTATTATGTTTAATCATGGTGTATCAGAAAAAACATTAGCTGAAAATATGAAGATACATAATGACTTATTAATAAGGGCATATCAAGATGATAAACAAGCATATAAAACATTATATGAAGCTATCCCGGGATACAGTGATAGAACATTAAAAGTTGAAGGTACAGATTGGATGGAAAATGTTCATAATGCTATCTTAGATAATGTAGATGAAATGAGTGGGGGTATTGGAAGAATAAACCAATATCCTATGCTTGAGAAAAATTTATTTCCATTTATAATTAATGCTCGTAGAACAGGATTAAGAAATTTAGGAAATAAAAGTGAAGAGGCTTTAGATACATTCTTATTTGAATATCAAAAAACTAAAAAGGGCTTTGAAGATGTGACTATTGAAGAAATTGCAGAAAATAGACAAACATTAATAGATGCATATTCTAAAGATATTAGCAATACTGATATTTATGATGTTTTAAAACAAGGTAAAATTAAAATGCCGATTGAATTAAAAGGAATGGTTGATGCTAGAGGAATGATGTATCGTATGGCACATAAACATTCTGTACAAAATGGTGGTGAAGGTGCTATGAAAGGTATGTATGAATATAGAATTGCACAAGCTATTAATGATTCATTAGATAAAATACCGGGAAATAAAGAACTTAAAAAAGCTCAAAAAGTATACAAAGAAAGATACGCTAATAAGTGGATGGAAGGCTTAACATACACTATGTTTGGTAGAGCTTTACAACAAAAAGATTATGATAAATTATCTGAATTTGACAAATTCTTTAAAATGAATCCTGTAAAAGCAAAAGAACAATTTATGAAAGTTTATGCTAATGAGGCAGGAGATGTTAATCAATCTGCTGTTGAATTATTAAAAGATAGTTTAGCTCGTTATTATATGCAACCAGATGCTAAAAATTTATCAAGAGAATGGTTTAATTCTTTCGGTGATATTTTAGATTTAAAACCTTTAACTAGAGCAGATACAGATGAAATTATTCCGGGTTCTGTACAGTATGGTAAAGGAGGACTTAAAGGTTATAAAGATTCTCAGGCTGAATTTATAGCAGATAGAAATAGAATACAAACAGAAGCGGGAACTAACCTTGAAGCATTAATGAAAATGGTTAGAACAAGTGCTGTAAGAAAAGATGTATTTGGTGACAACATTCCACTTTCTACAATAGAACGATTAAGTAGAGAAACTGACCCAGAAAGATTTAGAGAATTTATTTTAAATCCTAGTCAAGAAGGTGGTTATGAAAATATGGCAGAAGCTATTATAGATGTAATTAATCGAAGTGACAACCCTGCAGAAAAAGTAGAAGCAACTAAGTCACTTAAAGTTGTTCTATGGCAAGGTGCAATGGATAAAGTTATTACACGAAATCCAGAACTTGGTTTTGATAGTACACAAAAAGCATTTAAATCTGGACAAGATGTTAATGCTGCAGCTTTAGATGAATTTATAGCTACAAATAAAAATGTGTTAAAGAAAATATATTCTGAAAAAGAATTTAAAGACATGCAGGATTTGAATGAAATAATTCAATTAGTTGCAGGACAAGTTACTAGACCTAATGTATCTGGTATGCCTAAGCCAATGACGATACCGGCTGTAATGTCAAGAGTTTATGGTATATTTAGAGGAGTTATTTCACCTAAATATGTAATAACAGAATTATTATATCAAGATGCTAGATTTAGAAGAGGTAAATTATTAGAAGATATAGCTACTGACCCAGATGCAGCAAGAATAATGGCTGATGTTGTTCTTTACAATCAAATAAAAAATAGAAGAGTAAGAAGTGAATTTACTAGATATTGGGCAGGAGCAACACAACGATTTGCTACTGATTGGTATGATGACCCTGTAAAACCGGGTATTTATGCTGAAAATACAATGCATGAATTATGGAATGAACAATCAGATGATGATTATGAATGGCAGGATGACTAATGGCTGAGTGGGAAAAGGAAATAGCTGAACTCAAAACAGATGTTAGATACATTAGAGACGATATTAATATTATGCAAAAACAAATAAGAGATTTAAACAAAACATCCAACATGGGGGTTGGGGGATTAAAAGTCTTTTTGGTTATAGGTTCTGTACTTGCAGCCATTTGGACATTTATGAAAATAACTGACTAAGGAGGAAAAATGGAAAAACTAAAATCAATGTGGAATGACCTAAGTAAAAAGGGTAAGATTGCCCTAGTTGCTGTTGTAGTTATCGCAGTTATAGTAGCATACAATGCCATTATATAAGTTTAAAAATAAAAAAACAGGTCGTACTTTTGAAAAGTTATTGACCTTTGAGGAACATGATAGGTATTTGGAAAATAAAAATATCGTACAAATACCTACAGGTTTTAAAATTGCTAATTTAATTAGTAATAATGAAAATAAAGTAAGAGAACAACTTTGGAATACTGCACAGGCAGGAAAGAAACAATCAAATTGGAAAGATAACAGAGGATAATATGTTTGGATTACCAGTAGAAATGATTACAATGTTAGGGTCTAGTGTACTAGGCGGTGTTATGACTATTTGGGGTCAAAGCATAAAAGCAAAACAAGAAGCACAAAAAATGCTACTTGCTCGTGGTAAATTTCAAATGGAAGAAATAGATAAAGCCAGAAAATATGAGAATAAAGGGTTTCAATTTACAAGAAGAGTAATTGCATTAACAGCAGTGTTCTTTATTATTGTATGGCCTAAACTTGTACCTGTATTTTTTGATACAAGTGTCTTTTTAACATGGACAGAATTTAGTAGAGGTTTCTTGTTTTTAATTGAACAGAAAGAAATGCTTGTTGATAGACAGTATGCAGGTGTTGTAATAACACCGATGGATACACATTTAATGGCATCAATAATTGGACTATACTTTGGAGGTAGCCTTGTCAAAAAATAATCAAACAAAAAATAATCAAAAACAATATACTTGGTTTCTAATAAAAAATAGAAGAAGAATCAAAAAGAAAAAGAAAAAATAATGAAAGTATCTGAGAGTACTAATGTACAGATGCCTCTTAAAACAGTTGTCAGTTTAATTACACTGGTTGCTGTAGGAACGTGGGCGTACTTTGGGATTATTGAGAGGCTAAATTCTGTAGAGACTCGTGTTACACTATCCGAAGCTGACCTTACAAAGAATACAGAGTTTAGAATCAAATGGCCAAGAGGAGAATTGGGGTCGCTCCCGGCAGATGCTCAGCAGGATTTATTAATCGAGTTTATGAGTTCTCAACTTGAGTCTATGATGGAAGATATGGAGTCAATGATGAGCAATTCCGTAAATATAAAGAGAGCACAGCAGGATATAGAACGATTGCTTAATGATGTGGAGAAGCTAAAGGATAAATTAAGGGAAACAAATGGAGGTCATTAGTATAATTGTAATGTTCATGTTTGGTAATATGAATGACCAAGAACATCAAATGACACAGTATATTCCTATGGAATCCTTATCTTCTTGTATGAAAGAAGTAAGATTATTAAAGAAAAAGACAACAGATTATAGTAAAGACGCCTTTTGTGGCCCTGCTATTGTAGAAATAAAAGATGATGAAGTAATTAAATTATATAATGAAGTACCAGAAGGTGCTACTTTAGTTAAGAAAAAAGTTACTAGAGAAGCATTTCAAAAATGGACTTTGAAAGCAAAGGAAAAATGGGAGAAAAATTAAATGAAATGGGTACGAAACAACTTTATATTACTTACAATTTTAATACTACTAGCTGTATGGGCAAAGCCTGTTATAGCTGATTCAACAAATGATGCTAATACTCAAACTAATTCTTCAGGAAGTAATACTCAGATAACAGGTGGGTATGAATCAACAACAACAAATAATAATGATGGACAAACAAACACAACAACGTCAACAACAACAAATACTACAACTACCAATGGGTCAGATGTACCTGTTAACTCAGCAAACGCACCAAGTTACTCGGCAATGTCTCAAGATGTGTGTAGCATGGGTGTTAGTGGTTCCGTTTCTACTCTTGGGTTTGGTGCTTCTGTTGGTAAACATATTAGGGATTTAAATTGTGAACGTATAAAACTATCTAAAGTTTTGTATGATTATGGAATGAAAGTTGCGGCTGTTTCTTTGCTGTGTCAAGATGAAAGAGTTTTTGAAGCAATGCAAATGGCGGGAACACCTTGTCCATTTGAAGGTAAAATTGGTAATGAAGCATTAAAACAATGGAATAAATATGATGTTGAAAGACCAGATTATAATTCCTATGTATCTAAACTAGAAAATCGTTCTCTTATAGATGAAGAACTTGCAGAAATAGCAAGACAAGAAGAAGCCAAAAGAATAGCAGAAGAAAAAGCTAAACGAGAGGCTGAACTTAAAACATTACAAGAACAAGAAGAAGTTGATAACATCATAATTGAAACAGATTTACAAACACAAGAAAAACGAATTATTAATATACACAAATAATGAAATACATTATTGCTGTACTAGCTCTTTGTAGTTTTTTATTTGCATGGGATAAAGCATTTGGAGAAACTGTAACAACTGAAAATTTACTTCCTAATTCTGGTGATGGAGTAGATTGGGGTTCAAGCAGTACAGACCAAATTAATCCTGCTAATTCTTCTGGCTATGTCACTAATGGTTCTACTGTTAATGGTTTTGACATTACCTGTACTAATCAATCTAATTGTGGATACAAATATAGTGTAGGTGGTGACTTTGAAGTTACTGGTACAGCAACAGTAAGTGTAGATGATATAGCATTAACAAATAATTCTATTAATCAATCAATGCTTGATAATGGTATCACATTAAATAGTTATGTTGATGTGGCAAACTGTGAAAGTACAGAAGGTAACTGTGAATCTAAAGGTGGTGCAAATGATTCTCATACTACAACTATTGTATTAAAAGATTCTAGTGGTAATGTATTAAGTACAACAACACAAACTAGAACTGAGGTTACAGGATTTCAAGGTAATTGTAATGGATATCCAAGTACAACTACTACAGGTATAACTGCAAACTGTGGTCAATATAATGATAGAATAATATACTTAGGTGTAGGTAGTAATAAAGTAAATTGGTCATGGTCAGGTACAGATAGTAACTACACTAATCAATCTAGACAAGGGCCAAATTTATTAGGTTCATCTTTAACGATGACATATAATAATACAGAATACAGCCCAATAGATGAAGATACCCAAGAGTCTATTGAAGATATTGATGAAGACATTGTAGATATAATAGATGATATTCCAGAAGAGTTTAATTGGTATGAAGATGATTTAAATTTTGATGATACATATACTTGGGAAGAGGAAGAGTATACTTGGGAAGATGATTATGCTTGGGAAGAAGATTTTTATTTTGAAGAAGAATTAGAAACTATAGATTTCGACATAGTAGATTTTGAAGACATACCTATGTTTGAAGAGTTTGAAACTTTTGAAGAAATGCCTATAATAGAAGAGACATTTTTTGAAGAGGATTATATATTAGAACCTCCACCTATGGAAATGATGGAGGAGCTATTTACAGAAGAATTTGAGGAGGATTTTACAGATTTTTTAGAAGAAACTGGAATGGAAGAAGAGTTCATGGAGTTTCTAGAAGATGAAGGTATAACAGCCGAGGAATTTTTTGAAGAGATAACCGAGGAGGAGTTTGATGATGAACCTACTACGGAATCTTTTGAAGAGTTTGAGGAAGAGTTTGAAGAAGCAGAAACAATTGAAGAAAGCACACCAGAGACTATTGAGACTGAGGAAGAAACAGTGGAGCTTGAGCCAGAAGCTGAATCAATGGAAGAAGAAACAGAAGTAGCAAATAATGAATCAGAGCAACAAGAAGAACCACAAGAGGAGGAATCCAATAGCGAAACAACTGAGGAATCCGATGTATCGGCAGAAGAAAGTGGAGAACAAGATGATATACAATCGGAAGATGGACAAGTGGACACCGAAGACGGGGCTATTACAGATGTTGCAAAAGTAGAAACAAAATTAAAACAGAATTTAAAAAAGATAGCTAAACAAATAGCTAAAGTTACAAAACAAACAACTCAAAACTTATCAAAAGAGGATTTATTTTTTAAGAACAATAGCCTCGATTCATATTCAGATATAGTATTTTATTCTGCAAAAGATATATATGAACAAACGAATATGGGGCTATTTTTTCAAGTAGATTTGTCTTCCTATTCTGGGGAGATATATGTAGGAACTTCTCTTAATTCTTACATTGAAAACGACCCTGTGGAAGTACACAGAGTTAAGTTAATAGAGATAAATAGTAAAAAAAACAAACTAATCGCTGAACTGGAGGCACTTAAACAATGAAGATAATGGATAAACTTAGCACATATGCGGCACTCATAGGAACTGTAACAGCTATAGGTGGAGGTTTTTATGCATGGGGTGAGTTCAATACTAGACTTTCTGCATTAGAAAGTGAGCCTCCTGTAAATTTACAGCCATTACATAGTAAAGATAAAGAATTAGAAAAACAATTTGATGAAGTATTATTATATGCTAATGAATACAAAGTAGATTTAATAGATAGAATTGCAACTGTAGAAGAAAAAATACAACCTGTTGATTTAACAAAAGTATTTAAAGAGATAGGTAAAATAAGAGAACAGATAGCTATGCTACCTAAACCTATTGATACAAAACCTATTCTTGAATCCCTTAAAACACTAGAAGAATATGGTTGGGAACTTGAAGAAGACATTGAACAACTAAGCAAAGATGTTGCTATAGTTAAAAAAGAAAATGAATTACAAGATGTTCAAATAGAAGAGATTAAATTACAAGGTAAAAATCCTTTAGGGGGTTAATTAACTTCTTCTTCTAAAATAGTATCTTCTTTTTTACCATAAATAGGAACATAATTATCTCTTATATTTTCCCTTAATTCTTTTAATTTCTCTCGTTCTTCGGGAGTTGTTATTGATTTTTTTCCTTCAAATAGTACAGGATTAACAGGTGCTTGACTTTCTTTTTTTAGTTCTTCAACCTTTGGTTCTTCCCCTCTATTACTATGACCATTAGATAACAGCGAATAAAAATCAGTGTTAGTTAATTGTACGTGTGATTTGTCATCATATACAATAACCCAAGTTCTAATATGAGCACCATGTGTTGTTGTTAATTCCCATTTCCTAAATGAATGTACTGTTTTTGTAGGTACAGTTCCCTTTGTCAACAACTCCATCATTTTCATTCTTGTTAGATTTGTTGTATCATTATCATCAAAAGTTAATTCCCAAATTTTATCTTCATGTGCATGGGTATCTGGATTAGTACCGCCAGAATCATTTTGCACTATATTTTTTATAGTTTTTGTCATCCTAAATATCCCTTAACATCTTTAATATCCCTATCAAATAAATTATCTATATATTTTATCACGTTCTCGTACCTTATTGTATCTACGTAATTTTCGTTCCACTTATCCATGTGTTTACGAAACTCTTTTGGTGGGCAAGTCCATTTCTCTGAAAAAAAATTACCCTTTGAATCAATTCCAAAATATAATAATTGTAGTACTGCTTCATTACTGTTTGGTATCTTCTTTTCTGCCATTTTTCTTCTCTACATCTGGCAGTTGTGTTAGTATTGTTATTAAATTAAAAACCTCACTATAAGGTCTATTTCCTAGATATTTTAACAGAACATTTAATTGTTCAACTGTTATCTGTTTCATTACTTTCCTTTTTAAATTGTATTTCACCGGCTATCGCACCATACGCAGCCATATCTATGTAAGTATCTTTACTTACAGCACCTAATTTTGTTCTTGCCATTTTCAATAAAGCCATCATAATTGCTACATCATGTGGTTCTACTTTTGTATCTAAATAAGCTGACCAAAGTTTAGCTATATTATTATGGTTCTCTGTTTTATCCCCATAATCCTTATGTCTATCCCCATCTACGAGATTCTTTGCTTCATTTAAAATTTCTGATGTTTTCATTTCTCCCCTATTTTTTTTCTATTTTTAAACCTATATAGACTAGTAGTATTAAACTTACGACCTACAATAAAAACTATAGAATTAATTACAGTATTAATTGTAACCATACTTAAAATCCACCATTTCCAAAATTCGTCCATTATACAGCAACATTATCTTTCTCAAATAATTCATTTAAAGGTATTAACACACATTTAGAAGCATTTCTGTCCCCTACCATTTTGCTGTGTGTAGCTTTATACTTTTCAACAATTCTTTTTAATCTAGGCACTTCAAAAATTAATTTACAATAATTATCTACACCTAGAGATAATATTTGTATCCAAAAATCAGATTCTGTTTTATCAATCCCACTAGGTTTACCATTACATTCATATTCTATAGCAATGTTACCTGTTTTTTTCCACCAATCTCTCTCTGTTTTAATCTCAATCTTCTTATTGTGAAACATATCGTGAACTTGTTGTTCTCGTAATTGTCCATATTGTAAATCTAAGTCAAATTTACTATTTTTTACCATTGGTTCTCCTAGGTCTAAATGGAATAACATTACTTAGTAATTCCCTCTTTGTTGTTTTTAATTTTTCTTGTAACATTACTTCCTTTCCTATTTCAATTAAATCTTCTTGATGTTTTATAGACATTTCACATAATCCTCTCATCATATAATATAATTCGTTAATGGGCTTATCCATTTTATCTACACACATAATATTAAATTGGTCTTCGCTTATAGGCGACATTATAACATACATTTTATTTTTCGGTAGTACTATTTCTTCATCCATTTATTTGGTATCCTATTATCTGCATATAAAAAATCATGCCTGTTACACCAATCAGCATATGAAGTTTTACTCCCTTTGTATATCTTCTTTTTAGAATTAGGAAATATAAACCGAACATCCAAATGAGGATTCTGCGTTTTAAGAAGTAAATGTTTAACTCTATCCACCACATCTAAATGTCCTTTTAATTCTAAATAAAATCCATATTCAATTAAATAAAAATCTGGTGTATATGTTTTAATGGGTAAAATATATCTAAATTTATCTTTTTCATATTCGTATTTAATTTTATTCTTTGCCAAATATTGTGCAAATTCAAATTCAAATCTACTTCTAAAGCCATGACTTAATTTCATTTAACCACAGTTTTAGGTTTATATATCTCATATAACTCTTCTAGTCGTAAATCTAAATACTCTGCTGTTTTGGGAGATGTTTTACGTAATTCTTCTGTATATCCTTCTAAACTAGCAATTATTATAGCATTTCGGTCTAACAAATTTTTAATTTGCTTTATATCTTCATCTACAGTAAGTTTATTGGTCTCATAGGTCTTATCACCCCAGAGAACACGAAAAGGGTCTCTAGTGCGTAAAAATAGCACATTATGAGCATTTCGGTCTTTTGTGTACTCTTCTATGTAAAAAACATCACGATTTGACTCAACATCAGCATCACTAATCTCTAATTGAAATATTACAGGCAATTTTCTAAATCTTTCTCTTTTATTTTGGTATACCACACCATTGGTCTGTTCACAGCCCTAGTTGCAACCTTCTTATGTAACTCTGCTTTAGGCCAACAATGATATTTGTAGCTACAAAAACTACAAGCCATAGGCATTAATTCATTTCCTGTAAATACACTTTCACCTTTTATTTTTATTGATTCTTTTTTCGGTTCAAATAACTTTTTAAATGGCTTGTCTTCCACCAAAGCCTTAACATTATCACTAGCTTTTTGTAATGCTTCATTTTTTTCTTCCTCCTGTTCGATAGGTGCTTCACATATAGCCCATTCACCTGTTGATTTATTAATAGCAATCCACCCACCAAATGGTGAATTGTCTGCTTTAGCATACCCATAACCTTGTACAAGATAACCAAAAGGGTCATCGTCTTTTAATTTATTGTATCCACCATAATTACCAAATTTATTTGTAAATGCATAGGGACTTGCAGATTTTATATCCCAAACTTTGTTATCAATTTTTACATCTAATGTTCCATTTATATTTTCTCCACCAATATCTGTAGATACTTCTTTTTGTGTGTGCTCTACATCTATTCCAGATGCTTTCATAATAAATATTGCGGATGCCTCTACCAAATCACCGATTAAAAATCGCATGACA
>VTLG01009060.1_pt1 | contig 13231 bp, 15 predicted proteins | sample 4694571 | NCBI WGS metagenome assembly VTLG01 (sample SAMN12604809, study PRJNA352737) | marine metagenome | biome: ENVO:00000447; feature: ENVO:00000209|ENVO:00000569|ENVO:01000036; material: ENVO:00002151; isolation source: viral sequences binned using virsorter ... | reverse complement strand
AAAAAATTTGTGTTACATTGAGTCATTATAGATCTCTAAACCATGGGTGAGGAATTTGTCCGTATAGAAAACAAGAACTAAATCTGTATTTTATGTTATTGGGTATATATGCTGTATGTGATCTTTTAAATTCATAGATTGTTAACTTCCAAGGTAGTGCAGGTGCTTCACCTTCATACTCATATTTAAAACGTTTAAAAGTTTCTTCAGAAAGGTTTGGAAAATTGTTAGTGACTATTCCTTCCGCTAATCTTGTATACTCAGGATATAATGGATTATCTTTCATTGTAAAATCATAAAACATATTCCAATTACCTCCAGGTTCTTTTATCAAATCACCATGATATTTGTAAAACCTAGTAGAACTTTCTTCAATATTATCACACATCCAATAGTTAGCAACAATACCTTCAATACAATCACAACAATCATTATGAGGTAAACCTGCTGTCCCTTTACATCTCAATTTATCTGCTTCATATAAATTTAACCAACCCATACCTATATCATCAACGTATGGTCGTTTAGATTGACCAACAATTTGTTTATAGAATGGTTTTAAAAGATTTAAAGCAACATTTTGAGTGTCATAAGTTTCTTCAGTAATATTAACTTGAAAAGGATTGTTATGTGCCTGTACCTTAATATTACTTTTATTACGTTTTTCACACCATTTTACATATTCATCAATACCAGATTTAAAAGGATTATGAATTACCCAATATCCTGGTTCATGATATGTATACTTTATTTCATTAAGAGGAGTTAACTCAAGCATACTAATAACTATTTTAATTATTTATAGCATAAAAAAAGGACCCCGTAGGGTCCTTGAGAAATATGCAATACAAGAGATTACATAAGGTTTGAAACAGATACTCTTCTGTAGTATGCGTTTGTGGAGAGGTTACCAGCAGCAAGTGGGTTGCTGTCTGAAAGTGCGTCCTCACCTTTAGCAAATGGGTTAAGAACCATGCCGTAACGTGTCTTAAACCCGATGCGTGGTTGGAAGTCGTCCTGACCGACGCTACGTACCATCTGTAGAGGTACATATGGGCAGTAGAACAGTCCAGCATCATAAGGTGAAGTACCTTTGTAACCAATAACATAGTACTGATTAGCAGAAGTACCAGAAGCAGCAGATCCACCACGTGTAATAGTTGCATATGGGTCAATGTAGACACGATAGCGACCATTTAGAACACCAGCAAATGTGTTACCAGTTTCATCAACTGCAAGGCGGTTGTTGCCCTCTAGAGCAGGTGCATAATCAAGTACGCCTGCCATTGCTAATGCAGAAGCAACGTCAGCAGAGCACATGATCATGTTACCCTTTCCTCTACGAGTTTCACGTGCGATTGCGTTTGCATCTCTTTCGATCTGGAATAGAAGTCCTTTGAACTTCTCAACTGACCATCTACCGTTGGAGTCAACGTCTAGGTCAAAAGTACCAGCAGTAGCAGTGTCATGTTGAGCACCACGTTTAGCGGACTTGTAGATAGTTCTAACAACTTCTCTGTTGATCTCAGCAAGAATCTCAGATGAAAGAATGTTTGCCAATTCTGACTCAGCATCCAATCCGTGAATTGCACGTAAATCTTGAGCAAGTTCAATACTGTAATCTGCCTTTAGTGCTCTTGACTTAGCAGTAACAGAAATTTTCTCTATTGAGAAACCCATCTGACGGAAGTCAGGTGCAGAACCGTCACTGTCAAGACCTTCAGAATCTTCTGTTCCCATAGCACCAGGGGCACCATAGTAACCTTGAGCAGTTGCTTCGTTAGAACCAGTGAATCCATCGTTTAGAACTGCAGGGTTGTTTCCTGATAGTGCATCAGCAGCACCAGAAACATCGTTAGCACCCTGAGTACCAGATTGGTTAGGATTAACTTCGTTATAGAATGTCTCAGCATTAGAAGTTGCAGGACCATCATAACGTGCTCTCATTGCAAAGATTAGTCCAGTAGGACCACTCATTGGTTGTACGCCTGCTAAATCGTATGCCACCAAGTTAGGCATAGCACGACGTATTAGAGAGATAAGAACTGGGTCGAAACCAGCAACAGGACCAGCAGCGGTAGCATCAGAACTGAAACCAGCGTTGCCTGAACCTGCACCAGCAGCAGCATTTGAACCAGTGCTCATTGTTGGAATTGCTTCAGATAGAATCTGACGCTCTTCACGAATCACTCTCTCTTGGTTTTCTAGAAGAATAGATGTGACAGCTTTCTTGTAGTTATCTTCAATTTTTGGAAGATCACCATGTTCAAGAACAGGTGCCCACTTCTCCTGGAGTTGTTGGGATAAACCTAACATTTTTTTATTCCTTAAGTAAAAGTAAGTGGTAAATAATTATTTCCCGTAACGGGCGATTGCGTTTACATACGCAGACATCGGACCCTCTACAGGGGATGCAACTTCACCAGTTGCAATGTCTTCCTTCAATTCAACTTTTGCTTTAGGGAAATAAGATTCCTTAATAGTTTCTAGTTTTGACTTGAAGGATTCTTCAGATTCAAACTCAACACTCTCAGCAAGTGAAGCGAACTTCTCTGCTTGAGTATCGGCAAGACCTTTAGAAACTTCGGTTACAATTGACTCTTTAACAAAAGAGTTAACTTTACCGTTGAGTGACACGTTTTTATCAATTTGCTCATTGAGCTTTTCTTCCATTTCATCAAGTTTGTCTGTCATCTCTTGCATAACATCATATTTCTCTTCAGGTAATTTTACATAATTTTCTTCAAAAAGATTTTTCATGCCGTCCATGAAGGACTGCATCATTTCGATTTTGATACCGTTGTGGAGTTCGATTTCATTTTCTTTCTTCCACTCTTCGGCAACATAATTGAGGAACTTGTCCATCTTCTCAGCAAGTTCTGTCTTAACAGTATCAACTTGCTCAGAAAGACGTGCCTCAAATGATTCTTCAATCTTCTTAGTTGCTTCAGCAAGTTTTGCTTTAACTGCTGCTTCAAAGATTGTTTTTGTTTTTTCTTTAAACTCCTCAGAAAGTTCTTCTCCAGCGATCAGAGCATTTACATCCTCTTCAACGCTAAATTCTGGTTCAGTTTGAGTAGTTTCTGCAACTACTTCTTCCTCAGAAGTTTCTTCTTCCTTTAATTTACCAGGAGCAGCATCACCTGGTTTAGCGTGTTTGGTAACATGACCGTCGCTAACCTTTGATGTACCCTTATTGGCAATCTTAGAGGAATCGTTATCCTGCTTGTAATTTTGGTTGGTAGGACCACCCAAATCTTCTTTAGAAGAATCTTGTGGAGCAGGGATAGTAGCAGCTACCATAGGATCTGCTTTGCCAGCACCATCAGTTGGTGCCTTCTCCTCAAGAGTTTCTTCAGTGAAATTTTCAAATTTCTGGTCAACTGATGCTGACATGTGCTAGTTCTCCTTATTAATAATTCTGTAGTATTTGCTATAATTTATTTATACATTACAGTCCTTTCAAGAACTGTTTAAACGCGGAAACTTTGCGTTCTTGAATGTTATGTAAAGTTGCTTGATCTAATTCTTTCTTTATAGAAGAGACATATTTCTCTTGCAAAACACCATTATTCCATACCCATTCTTTACCTTCCATAATACCTTCAACAAAAGCATCAGGTGCAGAAGGATCCGCTACAATATCTGCAGCAGTAGAAAGCATAAAATCATCACGGACGTAATTTACTCCGCTTCTTTCAATAAGTGATCCAACACCTCTAGACGATACTCCAAGTTTGACTCCTTCACCAAGAAGTGATTTAGCAATCTTACCCATGGGAGTATCAAGAATTTTTGCTTTACCAATAAAGTTAAGACCTTCTTTCTTTAATGAAACAATTTTATGGGACACACGATCCAAATTAACGGTTGGACCTTCAGGATGACCAAGTTCTCCTAGTGCACGATCTTTAGAAATATAAGATTCGTTATATCTGTGAACTTCTTTTTCAAGAATATTCACGGGGTATACACGTCCATTTCTATTTTTGATGTCAGATTGTAAGAAAATTCCTTCGATGAAGTGGTTCTTTTTAGATCCTTCTTCCTCTACAATGAATTGTACTGCTTCAATCTGTTCCCTGATCAGTTTCATCTTCGGTTTGTTCGGGTTCGTTTTCTAAATGGTTAAACATATTAGCACCAACCTTTTCTTTTTCAAGAGTAAGAATTTGTGCTGCCTTGTTCATAATCATATCTTTTACAGCGTCAGAAGCATCAGCAAGTTGATCCTTCATAACCATATCAACGATTTTAGTGGGTTCCATTATTTAACCTCGTTATTATTTAGTGTTTACGTTTCCTGACGCTTGAGACGCAGGAGGATTTTTCAAGTTTTTCAAATTAACTTTTTGAGTTTCCATATCAATTTCTGCGGTTTCTTTCTCTTGAGCAACCGCATCAAGTGGATCAATAACTTGACCTGCCTTGATTTCATTATTTATCTGGTCTTGCATTTCAACAATTTCTTGCTCAGTAAAATGCAATAGTTGACGCATAACATAATCTTGAGAGAAGTACTTACCAACATAGAGATCTACTTTGTCTAGAACTTCCATCTTCTTCTCCAACATCTCAAGATCTGCAAGTTCAGCAAACTGATTATCATAGAGATAATCATACTGAATATGCTCTTTCATATCTTCCCAATCTTCAGGTGCAATAACACCTTTAAGGATTAGTTGAGTTTTAAGAAGATCATGTAGTAAATCAGAAAACTTCTTACGAAGACGACCTACAAATTTTGTAAATTTAATTTCATCTCTATTAATTTCTTCTGACTTACCTAGATCAAATGACTTATCACTTTCTAATCTAGAAGGCGGAACATTGAGTGCCTTATAAAGTTGAGTTTGGAAATATTTAATATCTGTTAATTCACCAAGATTTTGCCCACCAGGAAGTGTGGTAATTTCTGTACCACGTCCACCTTCACGACGAGGTAACCAGAAATCCTCAAGCAAACTCATGTGTTTTTTATCATCACGTATTTCTCCAGTGTTAGAGTCATACACCATTTTATTTCTATACCGTGACATTACATCACGTAAGTATTGTTCCGCTTTTATCTTAGGAAGATTACCAACATCAATGTAAAAAATTCTACGTTCTGGTGCTCTTGATAATCTATAGATAACAATACTATCTTCAAGCATTCTAAGTTGATTTAGATACTTGATTGCTTTATGAATATAACTCAGGGTCATGTTTCTACCCTGATCTACAATACCTGATGGGACATATGTAATTGCATCTTTTGCAATTTTAATTCCCTGATTAGTATTGTTTACACCTTTTGCATTATAAACAAAAAATTCTGTGGTTTTACCGTAATCGTATTTGTTAAATTGATCTGCATCTACCGCTGGTTTCTCTACCAAACGTACCTTTTTAATTTTAAGAGGATCAATATAACGAAGTTCTAGTAAACCTTTTGAAGGATCTTCTAAATCAATAACTTTATGATAAAATAATCTACCATCGACGTACCAACGTCTAAAAATTTGATGTGCAGATTTATCAAAATCAAGGAGACGTTTGATATGATCAAACTCTTCTCTCATTCTATTTTTAATTGATTCAGATACCTCTAGATTAGATAGTTCTAATTCTACAGGACTATCATCTTTATCAGTAACAATTGCCTCATTTGTTACATCTTCAATAGCACTATCAACCTCAGGTTGTAATGCCATATCTCTATAACGACGAATGAGATTAATCTCGTCACGTTTTTTTGTGTCATCAAGATCTACATAATGACCAAACCATCCACCATAGGGAGTAATGGTAGATGATGCGTCATTGTCAGTAGGAGGAACAGGGGAGGTCGCTGCCTTCGCTTTCTTTTTAAGATCTTCACCTTGTATTGAAAATCCAAATAGTTGTGCCATTCAATAATAAATGAAATTAACCGTTGTTATTATTTAGACGAGTTAAAATTGAGTCGTAAGATCACCAGATCCAACAGGGAAGTTACCAGCACCAACATCCAAGTATTGATATTGGAATTCAACATCAAATTCTTCAATCTGATCGTTGCTGTCATATGCAAGATTAATTGCACTAACGTTAGTTGGCCAAGCACCGATAAGATGATATTCTCTTAAAATATCACTTGTTGTATCCTTTGCTTTTTGCTGAACAACTAAATCACAAAAGTATGATCCAACTCCGCCGATTGCACCAAAATCAAGAGTACCAACATTTTCATCGGTTTTGTTTGCAGCATTAATCCACAATTCAAATGCTCTTCTAAGGTTGAAATCTTTAGTATTATAGAACGTTGCAGACCATGCTTCAAAGGTTCTGTCTCCAGGAATCTTAAGGAAACGACCTCTAAAAGGAACTTCAATAAGTCCTTGTGTGCTTGCAGGAAGTGCAGCAGATCTACAAAGGAATGATGAAAGACCTTCTAAACTAGTGCTTCCTGATCCTAAACCTTCAGTGGTTGGAATAATGTTAGGAAAGTTAATCTGAACATTAAACAGGTTAGGGCGTACCCCACCTCTTAATGAATTTTTAAAATCGTTAATGTTACGTGTTGCCATTGGTTTCTAATCTCCCGTGTTAATAATAGTAAACGATCATCTAGCGATAACTTCAGAGAAGTCAATGCCAGTTCTTGTTGCAGTGAACGTTAACGTAATAAAGTTAATCGAACGTGCAGGTTGAATATAAATTTCAGCGAGAAACTCATTCGCATCAATAACAGTAGGAGTGTTATTGGTCTCATCACATACCACTAAGAAATCAGTAATACCCCTTCTGGATTGTACGTCGCGAAGGAATGGTTCGACGATTGATCTAAATACACCTCTGGTTATTTCATCGTTAATTTCAAATAGTTGTGCCTTTGCTGCTTCCTCAATTGCTCTTTCAACAACAAGGAATAGTTTACGGACGTTAATTCTATCAAATGCAGATGGAGTTGAGAGTGCGGTTTTATCTCCAAAGAGAACTGCACCCTGTCCAGGGAATGATACGATAGGATTAATTCTATTAGCATACAATTCATCTCTATCGCTCTTGCTTGGGTTCCATGCAAGTTTTGCTAAGTTACGGATACCACCTCTAGAGAATCCAGCAGGTGAGAACCATGGTTCGTTTCTAATTGCAGTATCTGCTACTAAACCAGCAATGTCAGTATTGCAAGGAATGTACTTATATACATCGTTCCAACGATCATATACGTACTTATAGTTTCCGTCAAGAACAAGGTAAGAATTACTAGAAACATCAGAGAAGAATGATTTTAAGTTTTTAGTAATGTCTGAGTTTGATGCAACGTTTCCATCTCCAGCAATAATATTTGCTTTGTGTGCAGAACCGAATGCTATGCAATCTTTTCTTTCTATAGCAATAGATGCAATGTTGTTAAGTTTTGATTTAGTATCATTTTCAGTTAAACCACATGGACCCATAAGAATGTAATCAATAGTGATGTTTTCTGTATCTCTAAACAAATTGTATGCAGTATTTAAATCACCAACATCTACAATATACTCATTAGCACCAGTGCTATAGTTTACACCATTTGCTAAAGAATAATCAGTAGAACCTTTGGGTTTAAATCCTAGAGAAGAAGTTTTTGTTTGATATTCATATATGCTATCTCCTACATATACAAATTTAGATGCAGCAGAAACTATTTTCTTATAGAAATTAGCACCACCTTGTGCTCCTTTTCCGTCAGTTGCTTTAGAAAGATAAGTAAACTGTTCAATAACACTATCTTTAGATCCACTTACAGTACCATCAACGTCAACAACAGCAACGTGAATTGCATCCCAAACTCTTCCACTACCATAAAATTCTGCAGCGTCTGCAGTTGCTTTTGGTCTTGCAGCAACAGATGACCATTTTAAATTAGAACCTGCATAAAGAGGTGCATTATCATACCAAGTTTGTCCATTATCAACTGAATCAACTACGCTAGTTCCTGAAGTTCCAATAGTTACAGAATCTGCTGCAGCAAACATTTGTCCCATAGAAGGGTTGTTTACATAAGTATCGCTGTTAGCAGTGTCTAAAATAACTACATGAACAACAACTTGACCAGTTGAGTTTTCAGTAATATCAATAATCTCACCTTTCTTAGAACCAACAGTAACAAATTCTCCAACACTAATGTTTGCAGTTGTTGCAGGAGAACCACCTGTAAGAGTAATTGATTGCTGAGGACCGTAATCAACAGTACAAACTTTTAATCCATTTGCCCAACTACCTGCAGTTTTACCTGCATAAATCCAACCGCTAGTGTTACCTGCATAAGAAGCATCGTAAACTTCACCATTAGCAATCTTAATTGGATCAGCAGAAATAGTTGCAACAGCAGTTGCAGTTACACCAGGAGCAGGAATAACAACATTTAATCCAGCAAAATTACTATAATTACCGTATTGAGAAACTGTAATACCAGTGATAATACCAGCACCACTGATAACTAGAGTTCCTGAGAATGCAGTTCCTGCAGTTCCACCAGAAACGTTTACGTTATAAGTTGCAGTAGGATCATAGTTAGTTCCACCAGATGTAATAGAAACCGCTAAACCAGTAGGATCAGCAATAGTAATTGTTGGTGCTGTTGCATATCCAGTACCACCAGTAACTGTAATACTTTGAATTTCTCCATCTACAATTACTGGAGTTGCAACAACAGTTGCAGGGTCTCCACTACCACCACTAATTGTAACTGTAGGACTAGAAGAATAACCAGATCCACCATTATCAATAGTAAGTGATCCAGTTAATCCACCACTACCATCAAGGTTTGAACTATCTGCAGTTGCAGTTGCAGTTGTACCTTGAACAGCATTTCCAATACCAGTTGCACCTACAGGATCGACTGTTACTCCAGGAGCACTTTGATATCCATTACCTGCTTGAGTAACAACAATGTTAGTTACTTTACCATTAGCATCAATAGTAGCAGTACCCTGTGCAGTAGTTCCACCAGCAGGAGGAGCATCAAAAGTTACGTCAGGAGCAGTTATGTACTTACCGTTTGTTGAAGCGTTACTAACGGTAACAGCACTTACTGCATTTCCAACTCTGGCAACAGAATTCTTAAGGTCATCATCATCTGATCTAATTACTGAAAGTGTTCCACCGTAGTTTAAATAATTGATAGCAGAAAGAACGTAATCTGCATTGTACTGATTTGGTTCACCGAAAGTAGCAATCAATTCTGCCTCAGAATCAATCGTAACTGGTGATCCTAATTCACCCTTTGGAAATGGTCCAACGAATGCAGCAACGTTTGCATTAGCAATACTTGCTCTGCCGTTTGTTAAATCCTTTTCCTTAATAACAACGCCTGGTGAGCGTAATTGTGCCATCTGTGTCTCCTAACAAATATGTCGAATATATCTAAGATTATTTATTATTTCGATACCTTCAAAAGGGGAAACAATGCATGAACACTCTACCAGTCAGGATACTCCCATTTTGTAGTACATTGTTTTCTAGATTTTATAACTCTAAATTTTGTACATTCTTTACACTCGTAAGAATATGCTGATGGGAATCCTTTTTTGTTTTTACGTATTAAATAAAAGTCAGTTAATAAATCTTTTTTCTTATTACAGGTACGACATTTTCTTTCATTAAACAGTAAATGTCCTAATTCAAATTCTTCATCAAATTCCATTACTTTTCAGCAGCATACAAAGCAAATGTAGATGTGGTTATAACAGTCATCATATTAGCAATGTGTTGTTTAGTTTCTGAATTACACTCTCTACCAGGCATAAGGCATCCATGTATTGTAGCAGCAACTATCAGTAACTGTGTAATTACTACTACTTGAATTAAATTAATAATTCTACCTTTTAAACAAGGTGTGCCATCTTTATTTAAAGGAGGTTTTGATTTTTTATTCATCATCTGTACTCCCACATATAAGAAAGTTCTCCGTACTCACTACCATTATCAACGAACTTGCCCCCTCCATCTTCTGCAATATACCAAACATTTCCCTCAGTATCTACAGATTCATAGTCAGTTAAACCATCATCAATAAAACCAAATGGTGCCATATCTTGATCAATTTGATTCTTTTGTTCTTCATATAATCTTTTACGAACATCATTATCTGTCATCTCTTTAAAATAATCTTGTGCAACTAACCAAGCAAAAATAACCAGACACATTGCAAGATCGTCATTACATCCTTCTTCTGCCTCAAATGATTGTTTCTTTTGAATAAACGTAGTTAGTTCTGAAATAATTTCATAATCATTAACAAGTAACTTATCTGTTTCAATCAATTGTTTTAAATTAGAGCAACCAATTTTCTTAACTGTAGTGCTTGTCTTAACTCCAAGTTGTGTTTTAGATCCAGAAAATCCCTGACCAACTAATTGACCAGCACGACCTCTCATAGCACACATAAGAAGGTTTTCATTTTCAAGATCGTATTGTAAAATAGATGCTACTTGATCTCCAATATCATTTACTTCTACAAGAATAAATGCATTATTATAATTTTTAGCAACTTGGTTAATTATGTTTGGAAACAACATTGGTTTTATTTCGTTGTTTCTATACACACCTACAACTTTATAAGGTACAGTGGTAATATCATATAGAATAAATGCAGAGTAATCATTATTAGTTCCACGTGATACGTCAACTGTCATAAGATATTCATTACCTTCTATTCTATTTTCATATATCTTTAATCCTTTACTGCTTGACAAAGGTTCATCATATGACATAGATCTCAACTTTGCAGCAGATATTAATGTGTCAACAGATCCAAGAAATTCACACTCAAACTCTTGTGTGAACTGTCGTAAAGAAGTGTTAGCAATTGTTTGTTCTTTCCATCTCTCATCCCTTCCAGGAACTTGAGACCAATGTACTTCTGTTGTTACGTATTCATTTCTACCAAGTTCAGCATCATGCCACAACTTGTAGAACATATTCATTCCGTTCGGCGTTGAGATGATGATGACTTTTGTGCTTTTACCAGAAGAAATAGTAGGATAAACAGAGGAAAAGAATTGCTCTGCAATATGGTTCGGAATGAACGCAAATTCATCGAGGAAGATGATGTTAAACGACATACCTCTGACAGCACTTGCAGATGTAGAAGATGCCAAAATTTTACTGCCATTTTCAAGCTCCATAGATCCTTTATTCCATGCTATTATACCCTGTTGTAACCAAGTTGGCAAGTTTTCGTATGCAAGTTGTAACCTTCCAAGAAGTTCTCTTGCAGTAGGTGCTTTGTTTGCTAGTATACCAATGTTTACATTATCATTAAATAAAGCATAATGCATAAGATATGCTATAACAGTCGTGGATTTACCCGTCTGTCGTGGTAGTTTTGCTATATTAAATCTATTACCATGGAAGCGACGAACCATGTCTTCCTGAAAATCATATAAGTCAAAAGGAACTAAACCTTCATCAAGAGAAACAATTTTACAATATGTTTTAGCAAAGTAGACAGGATCTGCTTTGCATTTCAAATACTCCTTAATCTGTTTTTGTGTAAAGTTGATGGGTACACCAACTTTTTTTAGATTAGGATTACCAAGATAAATTTCATTTTGTTTTAACTTAGTCATTACCACTTAGGAGGATTATCAGGGCATCTCATTTGAGGAAGAAGAGTTTTCAATGGCATAAAACAACCACATAATTTACACTGTTTTGTCTTTGGTTTAAAATTTTCACATTCAGTGCAGATTTTATATTTTTCATCAGATCTCATAAATTAACAATCCCATGCTCTTAATGATTTATTTATCCTTGAATTTGGATCACTTGCAGTTTTCTTACTTGTAAGTTTTTTCTTCATCCCACGCATCCGAGCACAGAAAGATTTTCTTCTCTTGTTGCCTTTCTTCTTGGTTGGTGCTTTCAGATCGCTCCCAGGGTTCTCCCTCTCGTAAGATTTTCTGCCCTTCTCGTTGAGTCCACCTTCTTTGTTCTGTCCTGCTTTTTTCGTCCATGCTGCCTCATCAAGTTCTATACAATATTGTTTAAAGGTTTTCATCCTTCTATACCTACAGATGTTGCATAAACAGTAGTAACTCCATTAGCAACTTCAAGAGTAAACAATCTATCTTTCTTAATTATCAACTCATGTCCCTGCATAAGTAAAACAGTTCCTTGAACTGCTGCACTACCAGATTGAAAAGTGTCATCACTTTTAATAGTAACTTCTGTATTAGCACCAGTATTTTGAAGAAGAACTCTATTGGCATTACTTACTGTGCTTGGAGTATCTGACAATGCTGCTGCACTTGATTTAATTAATAATGTTGAACTTATCATGACTGTAATGTTTTTTAATTATTTATTATCTTTTAAACCTTGTTTCAGCAGTTTCGACAATTCTGCTGTAGATCCAACAAACAAAGCATTGTTATTAGTAACTTTTTGTTTGGACTTTGGACCTTCTTCAATGTCTTGCATTTTCTTTTGAAGATCAATAAGTTTTTCAGCAGCGTCAGAAACGCTCTTAACTAATTGTCCAGTAACTTCATATGCTCTAGGGTGGTCTGTATTATTCGCTACGTCTAAGGCACCTGAGAGTGCCTCCTGACCCTTTTCAATGACATTATATAGTTCACCCCTAACAAAGTCATAATCTTTTTGAACGTCCTTATCAATATCGATAACACGCTCTGTTCTTTTCTTTGGTTTTGGTGACTCCTCCATAGGAACAATATCTGCTTCTATGTTGAGTGCATCTTCTATTCCGTCGTAGTTTTCCTTCATACGTCCTCAAAGAATCCAGATGTTTCATTAAATCCAAAGTCATCACCAGATACAAGAAGTGCATCATCTAGTGCATCAACAATAGTGTCATTGTTTTTATCTTCTTTTGCTTTGGGAGTAACTGTGTATTTTCTGTGTCTACTAGCAATATTAAGATCTGATGTAGAATATTCTTTAGTAATTGCTTTTTTAATAAGACCAGTATCTGAAGTAGGACCGTAGATGTATGTTTTTAATGTAAATCTTAATGTGTATACAAGAGATCTTCTAGTTGAAAAATCTCCTTCATAATCATCATCAAATGTAATGCTGTTAAGAACGATTGGAACATCTCTTCTTATGTTTGCTTCATCAACCAACTTCATACTAAGATTAAAAGAAGGTTGGAAGAATGGTACAATTTGTTCTACAATTTGAAGACAGTCGTCTTGAGTTTTACTAAGAACATTTAATTCAAACTCAAGGTTATATGGAACTGGAACGTATGTTTTCT
>VTLG01003057.1_pt1 | contig 13232 bp, 17 predicted proteins | sample 4694571 | NCBI WGS metagenome assembly VTLG01 (sample SAMN12604809, study PRJNA352737) | marine metagenome | biome: ENVO:00000447; feature: ENVO:00000209|ENVO:00000569|ENVO:01000036; material: ENVO:00002151; isolation source: viral sequences binned using virsorter ... | reverse complement strand
AGAGTATTAAATTGGGAAGCTATTAATGCTAACAGACCAGCAGCAGAAAAAGTTTTTACTGAAATATTTAAAAAGAATTATAAACTTACACAAGAGAAAGCAGAAGCCGCAGCTAAAACATATCTTTCAAAGAATGAAGGCATATTAAATAATACTGTTATAAATGAAAATGCTTTTAATAAATTAGTAATCAATCTTGGAAGAGGTGAATCAAGAAAAGGAGATGATTTAGTTTTTACTCCTATCTCTGAACACATAACAAAACACAGAAGTCTTCAAGGTGAATATAAAATTGTAGAAGAAGTACTTGAAAAAAATAATTTTTTAATAAATGATTTAAGTAGAATACTTCCAAAAATTATACAAGACTCTACAAAATCAATTGCGTTTGCAAATAAATTTGGTAGAGGTGGACAACTTTTAAAAGAAATGATTCCAGATATTCAAAAAAAATATAGTAGTTTAATTGGAGTTGACCCTAAAAGAGTTGAGAAAGCTATGAAGCATGAACTAAGAGTAGTGTTTGATGGAGTTGATGCTTACTTTGGCAAGTATGGTTTAAAAGGTGTTGACCAATTACCAACAACTATGGGAATTTTAACAACACTAAGTAACTTACAGATGTTAGGTAGAGTTACTATTACATCTTTGGGTGATATAGCACAAATATTTCAGCAGTCAATTAATTGGACTGCAGCTATTAAAGGTATGAGACAGACTAATTTATTTAAAGCAGAGTGGGAAAAAGGTTTAGCAAGAAGTATGAATTATGATATTGTTAAATATTCAAGACAAGCTTTACACAAAGGTGCAGGTAGAGAAGCTGATGAAATAATTTTAAATACTGCATGGATGGGTAAGTTTGGTGTAGAATATGGAAGCCCTGCAACTACTCAATTCTATAATAGTTTAGCTTTTAAAGGATTGGGATTGGAATGGTTAACTGGTTATGCTAGAAGATTTGCTTATAATACAGGTGTTAATGATTCATTTATTTTAGCAAGAAAACTTTTTAAAGTTTCTAATGGTGGTAAAAATTTTAATACTAAAGATGCACAACAACTTCTTGTACACTTACAAAAATATGGTATTGATAAAAACCAAGCTATGAATATTGGAAGATTTAAAAATTGGAAGGGTGCTTCTAAAGATAAGAATGCATTAAGATTTTTAAAAAAAGCAGGATGGGAAGCAGCTAACAGAGATGCATTAATACCTCAAGCACATAACAGATTATTATTTACACAAAGTAAAACACCTTGGGTAAGAGGAATGGGACAATTCTTATCTTGGGTTCAAGCTAAGTCTTCATCTACAAATGCTATATTAAAAAGAATAGAAAATGGAGAAGCAAGAACTCTTATTAAAACTCTTGCTGTTATTCCTGTTTATGCAGGTATCCAACAAATGAGAGAGATTGCAAAACATGGTGATGTAATTACTGACTATGAATATAATACTGGAGAACTTGCAGCAAAATCATGGCAACTATCTGGTATGGCGGGATGGTTAAGTGATTTATTTTATAATAGATTTGCAGGTCCGGGTTCTAAAAGTGGAGAGTTTTATGCGTTTGCTCCTATGTTTCAAATGGGTGCGTCTATTGCTGATATGATTACATCTTTTGCAATGGGAAAACCAGACAGAGCATGGGATGTATTAGATGAAAAAATATTATTATTTCCAGAGTGGAGAGAATGGGCTAGAAAACATTGGTTTCCTAAAGGTGGAAAAGGTGGAGAAGTAGGTGTTCCTTCTAAAACAGAAATAAAATTTGCTGATGGTGGTTTTATATCAAGAAAAAAATATAATCTTGGACAACATGTAACAATAGGTCCTACTGTATTAGTTAATGAATTACAAAAAGATATAGAATTTAATAGAAAATATTTTAATGAAGGTGGATTTGCTGATGCGTTTGCTAGTGCAAGAGCTGAAAAACAGGGTACATTTGAATGGCAAGGTAATTTATATCATACAAGAAGAGCAGATGAAACTGAAGAACAATATCAAACTTTTTTAGGTAAAGAAGAACCTCCAGTTAAAGTTATTTTAAAAGAAAAACCAGAAAAACCTGCTGATGAAGATTTGGATTTAAGTACAATCATAGCTGATTTAAAGTCAGAAGCAATAGATGATAATCCAGATAGAATATTTGTTTCTGATTTACTTCCTCTTAAAAAAGAAGATATTATTATTCCTAAAAAGAAACCTTATAAAGTTAATGTAGCAGAAATTCAAAAAATAATTCAAGCTCATAAAGATAAAGAAAATATAATTATTCCTAAAAAGAAACCTATACTTAAAGCTAAAAAGGATGATGGGTTTAGTTTAATTAGTAAAGCCGAAGCTTCAATTCCTGACGATACTACAGAAGTTGTAGAAAATTTTGCAACAAATGAAAATGAAAATGATAATACTGAAGTTCTGTCTGCACCTTTTAGATTACTTGTTAATAGTTTTTGGACCAAATGGTTTGGAAAAAAAGAAGATGATAAGTTTACCAATAATGATTTTGATAAAAAAACAATTAGTGTATTACAAACTGTAGCAACTAATGCTTTTAATAATGGTCGAAACTCTACACATTATACTGATTATCCTTTAACTAAAAGAGGATTATCAGCAGAAGCTTTAGTTGGAGAATATAAAGATGTAGATGGAAATAGATATAGTGCTGAATATAAAAAGAAATTAGAAGATGAAGTTAATGCAGTCTATTCTAATAATATTTTGGGTAAAGCAAAGTTTGCTTATGATTTAGCAACAGACCCAGTAATGAAAGCTATCTTTAGTGTTGGTGGATTTAGTATTCAAGAAGGTAAAGATGGATACTTTATAAATGAACATTTTAATTTTAATAGTGCTAATCAAACTACAGGTACGGCTCTTAAAAAAATAAGAAAAACAATTTCTAATATGGAAAATGCTCCAGTTGTAGAAGGTTCTGGACCAGAAGTATATCTTACACTTGGTTGGCTTAATAAAGATAAAAATATTAAACTTGTAAAGAAAGCAAAAGGTGGAGAAGTTGAAAGATTATTATTTTCAAAAGGAGATACACCTAGTGAGAAATGGATGAGAAATTATTTCTTTGATGGTAAAGGTGGTTATGATTCTTGGATGAGTTTTGATGAATTTAAAATAGGTATTGGTAAGAAATTATATTTAGAAAGTATAGGAAAAAGAAAAGGTGGAAGAGTTGGATATGAAGATGGTGAAGAAGTTATTATACCTCCAAAGAAACCAGATAGTGAAGTAAAAGCTAGTGATGATTATGGATGGCTTCCTGATTTAGAAAAACCTAAAAAAGAATTTCTAATGGATAATGCAAAAAAGATTTATATCTTAAATGAAAGTGAAGGAAGTCCGGGTAAAGAAATAATACCAAGTTCAATTTTAATTTCTATGGCAGCACATGAAACTGGTTGGGGTCAAGAGAGCAGATTTTTTAAAAAAGGAAATAATTTATTTAGTCTTGAAGCAGAGAAGGGGGAGAAATTTATAAAAGCTTTAGATGGTGAGAGAAAAGTTTCAGCACATAATACTCCAGAAGAAAATATTTCTAAAATGTTAAACTGGATTAGAAATAAAGAAAATTATAAAATTGTTAGAGATACAATTCAATTATATAAAAATGGTAAAGCAAACAAGAATGATATTATAGATGCTATTTCTTCTACAGGATTTGCTGAAGATATAGAGTGGGCTTCTAATGTTAAAGAAATTCATAACGATAGAATAGATGGTAAACATAAAAAAGAATTACATAACTTTGCTAGAAATTTATTTATTAATACAGATAAAAGACAGAATTTTAGATGGGGAGGAAATCCACACGAAGCTAGTAAATCAAATGCTCCATCAAGTAGCAAACAAGATTCAGGTAGTTGGAGTAGAAGTTATAATCCGGGAAAAGGTGGAAATAATATAGTTGTACATTCAAACACAGGGGGCGACAATGTGGGAAGTGGTGGCGATAATAACAATAACAATAATATTACTGTTAAAAGTAATAAGACAGATACAAAGACTAAAAGAAAAGTAACAACAATACAAGATACCAAGAGAGATGACAGACGAGATAGAAAAGAAAAGAAAACAACTTTAGGTAAATCAAGTAAAATTTGGGAAGCTCTAGCAACTGGTGATGTATCAGAAATAGAAGGACCGAAAACTACAGATTGGGAAACTGATGAAAGTGATTGGGATGCTATACCTGATAGTTTTGATTCTGGTCTTAAATCTGTTAAAATAAATCCTAATGAAGTTACTAAATCCAATCAAAGTACAGTAAGAGTAGATACTAATATTCCTATTCCGGGTATAGATGATATCTCTTCTACAACAAATAAATTTAGTAGTATTATAGATGAAGGAGAAGTACAAGTTAAAGGAGAATACGAAAGAACAGGATTACTTTCTCCAACTGATTCATTTTCAGTAGGAGCAACTGGTTATGTAGGGCTTGACCAAACAGGTCATAATACTTTTACTGATTTTACTACTGAAAAAGGTACGAGATTAAATATAGATTATGAGAAGGATAATTTATTTACTAGTGGTACTTATGATATTAATACAAATGTAGGTACTTTTGAGTTAGAAAAAAAATATGATAGTGGATGGAAAGTACAAGGTTCTGCAGATACAGAAGGTAATTATGGTTTTACAATCGGCAAAAACTTTAGAAGGGGCGGATTACTTGACAAAAATAGGGGTTGACAAAATCTCAGCTAGGGTGTATAATATATGTTTATAGAATAGCTATAGGTAGTATTCTATATTATTAATAACTCGCTTTAATGAAAGGAGCAACTATGATAACCTTACCTACAAGGGTCTTTGACCCATTCAAAAACTTGACAGTTGGATTTGATGATATATTCAACCAACTCTCATCATTGTCTCAGTATGAGATACCAAACTATCCACCTTATAATATAAAGAAAGTTGGAAAAGATAAGTACCAACTTGATATGGCTTTGGCAGGATTTAGTAAAGATGATGTTAAAGTTGAAGTAAAAGAAAATACTTTAACAGTATCTGCTAGTTCATCTGACAAAGAAGATGATAGTTTTGTTCATAAAGGAATTGCAAAGAGAGCATTCAAAAGACAATGGACATTGGTTGAACATCTTGAAGTACAAGATGCTAAACTAAAAGATGGGGTTCTAACAGTAGATATGAAATTAAATCTACCAGATGAAAAGAAACCTAGAACAATTAAAATAAAATAATATAGGTAGGGGAGGTGTTATTTAGTACATTTACCAGAAAAAAAACCTCTATATCTAAACACACAGAGGTTTTAAGCAAGTACTTGGACCTATGATACCCCCCTATTTTTTAATAATATTAATATTAACAATAATAATAACAGGAGAAACTATGTCACATGAAAAAGGACACCATAATTTTTTTGTACCTAAATATAAGAATATTGAAAAATCTAAAAAATTAAAAGTTGATATAACTGAACCTGAATATACTGAAAAAGTAAATAAAAAAATTCAAATTGGTGGTATAGAAATTGGTGGAATTTATGGAAAGAAACCAAATTTTTCTAAACTACGAAAATTATTTAAGAAAAATAAATGGTTAAATAAGAAAGAAAACTAATATGTTTTTAAAAGATTGGGATATGGCATTTAAATATGCTAACAGATATAATCAAAAGAAAAAAGCTAAAGTAAAAATGCCACAAAATTTAACATGGGATATGGGTGGTGGAAAAGATTTAGAGATAGGAACAGGTGGAGTTTTTGGAAAAAAATTTTATAAGAAAACTAATAAATTAAAGAAAGGAAACTAATATGACATTACCAGATATAATGGATAAAGTAAAAGGATATTGGAGTCCAGTTAAAAGCAAATGGAGTATGCTTTCTAAAAGAGGAAAGATGCTTGTTTCTTTTGTTGGTGCTGTAATAGTACTGTCAATAATTAATTGGATATTTTAAAATGGCTTGGTTTAGTTTAGCAAAGATTGCACTTCAAGCAGGTACGCACATCTTTAAGAAGAGACAAGAAACAAAGATGATGATGGCAGATGCACAACATCACCATGCTACAAAAATGGCTAGAGGTGAGACAGAGTATCAAGGAAAATTATTAGAAGCAAGACAGTCAGACTGGAAAGACGAGTTCGTTTTGGTCGTGCTAACGCTGCCAATTTTAGTAATTGCGTATGGGGTGTTCAGCGAAGACCCAGAAGCCGCTTCCAAGATAAAAGAATTTTTTGTTCAATTCCAACAGCTTCCCAGCTGGTTCACTAATTTGTGGATACTTGTCGTGGCGAGTATCTATGGTATAAAAGGTACACAGATATTTAGGGGCGGGAAAAAATAATGAAACATATATTATTATTTATTAATCATTGGTCAAGTAAATTAAATGTTTGGTCATGGCAAAAGCTATGGAAAAACAGAGATACAGGATTAGGATATAAAAAATAATTATATAATATTCTTACAATATTTTTCTAACCATTCATGTATAGGTTGGACTTTTCTAGTAACTTCATTAACAAGACTCGTATAAAACATTCGTTCCTCCCGACTACGAGAGAAAGCTTTCTTCATAATTTTTTCATCTTTAACAGGTAAGGCGGTGACTTCTGTTAGAAGTCTACCATTATTATCTAAGATTACTTTATATGCAAATATTGTAGCTTCCCTTTTTTCAGATGCCATATTTTTTTCCTTTGTGATTTAATTATAAGAAGCAACACTATTACCAATAAAGGATAAAGGATTAAAAATATAATTATATTAAGTAATTCGTAACCAATATTTATTGTATCTGATAAAGAATATAAAGACTCCTCAAAAAAATTAAAAATTTTATAAATAATTTTATTCGATATCGTCAAAGACATTAGACCAATTTCCTTTTACACTTGCTTTAGCATAAGCTGAAGCCCTACCTTCAAAAAAGTTTTGGTGTTCAACTCCAATAACTTCATCCCACCAAAGAAGAGGATTACTACTCACTCCAAAATTAGGTTTCAATCCTAGTTGTAACAATCTTCTATCAGCAATATACCTATTGTATTGTTTCATTTCATCCAAGGTTAGTCCTTGAACATCCCCCATCTCAAACACCAATTCAATAAACTTATCTTCATGGGCTACCATTTCCCTGCAAATCTCATATAGTTCTTTTTTAAATTCATCTGTCCATATACTTAAATTCTCTTTAATAAGAGTTCTAAATACTTTAGTCATACCCTCAACATGAAGTGACTCATCACGAATACTATAATCAACAATCTTACACATACCTTTCATCTTATTAAATCTTTGGAAGTTAATAAGAATAGCAAAGCTAGAAAATAATTGTAGTCCTTCTGTAAATCCAGAATAAACTGCAAGTGCTTTAGCTATATCTTTTAAATCTTTTTTTGTTTTAACTTCTCCAGTTTTAAACTGTTGTATGTAATCATGTTTAGATGACATCTCTTCATACTTAGAAAATGCTTTGTACTCTGACTCTGGCATACCTACTGTATCAAGCAATAAAGAATAAGCATGTTGATGAATAGATTCTATATTTGCAAATGAACCCATCATCATTCTTAATTCTGGTTTCTTAAATAATGGTATATACTTTTCATAATAACCTGCACCTACATCAACATCTGATTGTGTGAACAATCTAAATATTTGTGTAAGTAAATTTTTTTCTGATGGTGATAGTTTTATATTCCAATCCTTTACATCTTCATGCATAGGAACATCCTCTGGTAACCAATGTAATTGATTTTGTATAGTATAATAATCAAATGCCCATGGATACTCAAAGGGTTTATAATAAGTTCTTTCATCAAATATAGGACTTAAGCTTCGCATGATAAACACTCCTCCTCTTCATCTTGTTCTAGTCTAACTCGTTTAACTTTCATATTAATATTTTCTGCACTCTTTCCCTCTCTACTTCTCAAATAATATAAACTTTTTAATCCTTTTCTCCATGCTTGGAAGTGTACTTTATTAGTGTATCTTAAAAAGTTATCGTGTTCTTCTTGTTTTTCTTGTATCCTAGGAGCAACAAAAAATAAATTAACTGATTGTGCTTGACAAATAAACTCTTGTCTTTTAGATGCATGTTCAATAATCCAACTCTGGTCTATCTCATCTGCAGTTTTAAACACATCTATTTCTAAATTAGAAAGAAAATTAATATGTTTAACTGAACCATTATGTTCACTAATACTTTGCCAAACTTTATCTTTAAAAGTTTGATAATCACTATCATATTCCTTCTGTAATTCCTCAGAGTTTTCCCATTTTTGTTTTAATAAATTATGTAGTTGTTTATTCCTTACTTGAAAAGAACCATTTAAAGTTTTATGTATAAATACATTTGCTCTTATAGGTTCAATAGATGGACTAGCACCACCACAAATAATACTTGATGTAGCATTAGGAGCAATAGCAAGTAAATGTGCATTACGCATTCCAGTACCTTCCATGTCTGGAGCTTCACCTCTTTCTTCTGCTAACTCCATAGAAGTTTTTGTAGCTAACTCTTTTATCTGCTTAAACATTTTTATATTTTGACCTGTGGCTATTGGACTATTAAAAGGAACATTTAATTTTTGTAGATAAGTATGAAAACCCATAGCACCAAGACCTATACTTCTCTCTCTATACGCACTATAACCTGCCTTTGTAAATCCTTCCATACCTTCTTTAACTTTCATGTCTAAAACATTTCCTTGAAAATCATATGAAAAATTATAAGTTGACTGAATAAAATGTTCAAGTACATTGTCTAACATCTTTATCATATCTGGAATAAAAGTTGGAGAGGTTGACCACGCATCATACTTTGCTAGATTAACACTTGATAAACAACAGACAGCAGTTCTCTCTTCATCTGTTGGCAAAGTAATTTCACTACAAAGATTAGATTGTTTAATACTTAATCCTAATTTTTTTTGTGATTCTGGTAAATGTTTATTAGAAGTATCAATAAAGTGTAGATAAGGTTCACCTGTTTCATGTCTTGTTTCTAATATTAATCTCCATAACTCTCTAGCATTAATAGACTTCTTAATCTTTTTTGAATGCGGGTCTATTAATTTCCATTCAATATTCTTTGAGACTGCAGTCATAAAATCATCATTAATATTAATACCATGATGAAGGTTAAGACATTTTCTATTTGCGTCACCACCAGAAGACTTACGCATAAATAAAAACTCTTCTATTTCTGGATGAGATATATCCATATAACAAGCATAACTTCCTCTTCGTGTTGTGCCTTGGTTAAATGCTAACATCTGACTATCAACAACTCTCATAAAAGGAATTGAACCTGTTGATTTAGAACCATGAGAAGTAGAACTACCATCACTTCTTATATGTCCCCAATATCCACCGATACCACCACCATTACTAGCTAACCAAATGTTTTCATCATAGTGTGAAGATAAACCACCTCTACTATCTGGAACATAATTTAGGAAACAAGAAATAGGTAATCCTTTTTTAGTTCCTGCGTTAGATAATATTGGAGAAGAAAAACCAAACCAAGTATTACTAGCATAATCATAAATTCTTTGTGCCATTTCCCAGTCTGTTATACCATGATAAGTTGAAACATATTTAGAAGCCCGAGCAAAAGCATGTTGAGGTGATGTCTCATTCTTATCTAAGTATCTATCTTGTACTGTTGCAATACCAAATGGTGTGAGATTATTATCTCTATCTAATTCGATTTTAACTTTCATTTATTTTCCTTCCAAGTTTCATTAGTTTTTCGTTCTTTAGTTTGTCTCTTTGATTCTTTATAAGATTCTTCTAATTCTTTCTTTTCCTTTTCAGCTTCTTCTAAAAAATCTTTTGGTTTTTCTAATTTACGACACTCACCTGCGATTGCCATATATGCTGACCCATCTATATAAGTATCTGGTGTTGGGTTTCCAAATTTTGCTCTTGCAATTTTTAATAGTGTCATACATATTGCTACATCATGTGCAGTAATAGGCACACCTAAATAAGCTGACCAAAGTTTCCCAATGTTACCATGGTTAATAACTTTATCACCATAATCGTTTGCTCTTGGACCAGTTATTAATTTAATAGCTGTTTCTAAATATTCTTTAGTTAAGTTTTTTGTCATCTTTCATTTCTCCTAGTAATATTCTTTCGAATTCTCTCATCCCAATATATGTAGCAAGTTTAGTACTATTTTTTGCAAACCACCAAACACCTTGTGCTAGTGTTAATACTTCTCTATCATCTGATACTAAATTAATTAATTCAATATCAATCGTTTTAGTTTTTCCTATACCTTTAGGTGTAATAACAATATAAGCTTTACCATTTTCCATCTCTGCCACTATATTATTACCAACATAATTAAACTTAATAAAATTAAAGAACCTAATATAAAAAATATAAAGAAACATATTCTATCAACAGGTGATAGTAATATATACTTTAAATATAATTTAGTTAACATTTTTTTATCATCCAATCTTTAGGAATAATTTTATTACAAAATTTAAAATTATTTTTTTGACACCATTCAGCATAAGTTGTTTTAGAACTCTTACTAATTTTAACTCGTTCATTTTGAAAACAAAAACGAATATCATGTTTAGTACTATCCCTTAACCAAAGATGTTTCTTTCTGTCTGAAAGTTTGAACCGCCCTTTTAATTCTACATATACATTAGTATTAGGAAAATACAAGTCGGGAGTATAAGCCCGAAGAATACTCGGTTGTACAAATTTTATCCTTTCATGTTCATAAAAAAATTTAATCTTTTTATTTTTTAATTTTGATATAGTTTCTTTTTCAAATTTACTGCGATACTTTACCATCTTTTTATATGACTTGGAATATTATTTGTATTCTTTATTATACCATCAAGCTGTTCAAAAGTCAAGTCCGGATTTTTTTTAAGTTGTTTAACTACCCATTTAAAAGACCAAGCTGATAATCGTATTTGATTTTGAAATATATGGTGAGTTTGTGTTGGCATCAAACTAAATATAGTTTTCTCTGTAATTTTTTCTCTTTCTTTTTCATCATCTGGAAGTAAAGATTTTAACCATTGAACTAAAATTGTCTTTGCTCTTCTTCTTATTATTTTCATTTTTTTTGAATTCATTTTTTATTCATCTGACATTGGGCTAGTAATAATTGGTTCTAATTCATCTTGAGATTGTTCTGAAATTGTTTTTTCTTTTTTATATTTTTCTAGTTCTAACATTGTTTTTTCTTTTTTATATTTTTCTAAATGATTAATTTGTAGTGTTAATTTTTTATTGTCTTCTTTTGTTTCTGTTAATTCAGTTTGTAATTTTCCATTTAATTCTTGATGAGATTTATTAATTAATTCTAATTCTTGTCTTTTCTTTTTTTCTTTTCTCCACATTTCTAATAGTGTTTGATAATCTTTACTCATCTTTATCCAACTTTAATAATTTAAAATTCTTTTCTCTATCAAAATATCTATAACTCATTCGAACAGGTTGAAACTTATACACATAATCAAATACAATTTTTTCATCTAACTCTTTACAACTATACACATCCAACTGTATCAATGCAGGATTCATTTCATCCCATGAGTGTAAAGTTATATGGGATGTTTCAATAATAGTTACACAAGTTAATCCTCTGTTCCCTTGTACATAACAATACTTTGCATAAGGTCCACCTAATACTTTCATATCAATGTCTTTTATTAAAGACCTCATCCACTTCCTAATAGCTTTTAAATCTTTTGGTGGTTCTAAAGTTTCTGCTCTTACTAATAAGTGTTTATGTTTTAACATAAATTATTTTCTTATAATATTAACCTCATCTACTTTAGGTATTTTTACAATTTTAGTAAAATAAATATTACCACTCGCATATTTAAATGCTCGTAATCCTTTACCATCATTTGCATCTTTATGACATTCTACTTTATGAGAACAAAACACACAACCCGCAGGGAGTTTCATATTACCCGCCTTCTCATGCGGTACTGATTCATAACATTTAGGTGGTAATTCTTTTGACGCTAACTTTTCTTTAACATTTTTAATTAAAGTTTTAATATTTGGTTTTAATAAATCATCTGGTTTATAAAGTGCTAACTCACCTGTTGATTTATTGACAACAAGAAATCCACCTTGTTTTGTTTTCTCATTCTCTTCATAACCTGTAAGCTGAGTAATGTATCCGAAGGGGTCATCATCTGCAAGTGTACCATTCTGAAATTTCTTAAATGAATATGAAGAAGCAGTCTTAACATCAACAACTTCACCATTAATTTTACTATCCATATGCCCAATAATACCATCAACATTAACTTTCTTTTGTTGGTCTGTAACTTTATGTCCTGCTAATTCAGTAAGAAATAAAACAAGATGTTCAAGTAAATGTCCATACAAAAATTTTAATTGTAAAGAAGGATTTGCTTTTTCTCTCTTGACTGGTTTATGTTTGTCATACCATAGTTGTCTTAATGGTCTTCCTAGTATAGACATTCTTAAAGAACTCTTATCTTGTTTAACTGGATTACTCCAGTCAATAAGAGCATCTTTAATGTTCTTTAAAAATTTATTTAATTGTTCATCTGATACTTCTAATTTTTTTCCATCACCCAGATTTGATAATAACTTATTTATATCTGGAACTAAAGTATCAATTGTTTTAGTGTGTTTCTTTCCAGTTGTTTCCACTTTTATACTCCCCTGTTAATGGGCATCTAAGCCCAAGTTTAATCCCTGCTTGTTGTATTGATTGAACTGCTAGTTGTCCTAGTTGGTCTGCTTGATTTTCTTTTACTTGATATTGAAATTCATCATGGACATTTGCTACTGGAACTGCATCAATATTATTCTTTTCAATTTCGTCTTCTAATAATACCAACGCAGTTTTCATAGCTATTGCCCCTGCCCCTTGGATGAGGGTGTTGACTGCTCCGTGTTTTTTTCTGATGATGAGGTTTCTTTGGTCGATTCCTTTGAGGTATCCTTTTCTACAAGCGAGGTCCACTCTGTCTCGCAATTTTTTAAGACTTGGTAAAGATTTAAGAAATCTTTCTTTAATCTGTTTTCCATAGCTCTCAGACCTGCCACAGATACTTCCGAGCTTTTTGTTACCTGCCCCATAAATGAACGCATAGATAAATGTTTTTGCAGTATCTCTGCTCTCCAACCCTGCAAGAGTTTGATTTGTAGTGTGTATATCTCCATTAATGACTTCATTAATATACTCCT
>VTLG01012521.1_pt1 | contig 13233 bp, 12 predicted proteins | sample 4694571 | NCBI WGS metagenome assembly VTLG01 (sample SAMN12604809, study PRJNA352737) | marine metagenome | biome: ENVO:00000447; feature: ENVO:00000209|ENVO:00000569|ENVO:01000036; material: ENVO:00002151; isolation source: viral sequences binned using virsorter ... | reverse complement strand
GAGCAATTAAAAACAGTACTGCAAAAAAAGGAAAATTATATGAACCCTTTCTTGGTAGTGGTTCAACATTAATAGCTTGTGAAAAAACAAATAGAATATGTTATGGAATGGAATTAGATACTAAATATTGTGATGTAATAATAGAAAGATGGGAACAATTTACAGGACAAAAAGCTAAAAAACTATGAACAAAAGTAGACACATTAAAAAAGAAACGCTATTAAAAGCATTAGAAAAGAGTTTAGGGGTAGTAACAATAGCTTGTAAAAAAGCTGATATTCCTAGAAGCACATATTACAAATGGCTTAAAGATGATGAAGAATTTAGACAACAAGTTCAAGAGATTGAGAATGTTGCATTAGACTTTGCAGAAAGCCAATTACACCAACAGATTCAAGATAACTCAACAGCAGCGACTATATTCTTTTTAAAGACTAAAGGCAAGAGCAGAGGATATACTGAAAAGTCTGAATTGGATATAACTACTGATGGAAAATCTATAACCGATATAAATATAAAAGTAATTGACACAGGTAACGATTGATACCACAAATGTATTTCACAAGGCGTATAAGTCTAGCACACGAATTACTTGTCTTCAGGGGGGGACACGTTCTTCAAAGACTTATTCGCTTTGTCAATTATTTATAGTTAAAGCATTAAGAGAAACAGGCAAAGTATTTACTATATGTAGGAAAACATTACCTGCACTTAAAGGAACTGCTTATCGTGATGTATTGGAATTGTTAAAAGAACTAGGATTATATTCAGAAGAAAATCACAACAAGTCAGAATTATCTTATACGTTAAACGGCAATCTAATTGAGTTTATTAGTGTTGACCAACCACAGAAGATTAGAGGGCGTAAACGTAACTATTTATGGCTTAATGAAGCTAATGAGTTTACATATGAAGATTACCAACAATTAATTCTTAGAACAACAGATAAAGTATATTTAGACTATAACCCATCAGACCCATATAGTTGGATATATGATAAAGTAATTACCAGAGATGATTGCACATTTATTAAATCAACATATAAAGCTAATCCATTTTTAGATAAAGATACTATTGCAGAGATTGAAAGACTAAAAGATTTAGACCCTGATTATTGGCGTGTTTATGGATTAGGTGAAATAGGTTCAATACAAACAATGATATTCAGAAAGTTTGAATTAGTAGATGAAGTACAAGGCAGATTAGTTGGTTATGGTTTAGATTTCGGATTCACTAATTCTCCTAGTGCATTAGTAGCAGTATATCAATCAGATGATAATTTATATATCAAAGAGATGTTATATGAAAAGAGATTGACTAATACTGATCTTGCTAATAAGCTAAAGGAATTTAGAATAGATAGGCAGTCTGAAATTATCGGTGACTCAGCAGAGCCGAAAACAATTGAGGAGATATATAGACAGGGATTTAATATAAAACCTGCTAAGAAAGGAGCAGGAATACATTTAGGCATAGATATAATGCGAAGGTATAAGTTGCATATTACTAAAGACAGTTTAAATGCAATCAAAGAGTTTAGAGGTTATAAATGGGCAACAGACAAGAATGGTGATGTACTTAATACACCTGTTAAAGTCAATGACCATTTAATTGATGCAACACGTTATCTGTGTTTAAATAAACTTAGTGTAAACCATAGTGGTAAATACTATATACTTTAGAAAAAACGAATTATCAACTTTTATATTTATTAGTAATGAACGAGGTTAAATTAACAATACCTGATAATTGGTCTGATATAACAATAGACACTTATCAAAAGTATGTAAAAATACAAGAAGGCAAGGGAAGTGAGAAAAACAAGATTGTAAAGAGTTTAGCTTTATTATGTGGCACTAGTCCATTTGTAGTAAAGAAAATGGCTTACAAGGACTTATTAGACATAATGGGGATAATTAAAAAGATGATTGATACTGAGCCTGACAAAGAACAATTTAGAAAGGTGTTTAAATTTAAAGATGAAGAATATGGATTCTGTCCTAATCTTAGTAACATTAGCACAGGAGAATATATTGATTTAGAAAGTTATTGTAAAGAGCCAATAGAAAACTTGCATACTATTATGTCAATACTTTATAGGAAAATTACTTTTAAAAGGAATGAGAGATATGCTATTGAGGAATATAATCCAGATGAATTTAAAGAGGAATTATTTAAGGATTGTCCAATGGATATAGCATTAGGTTCGCTAGGTTTTTTTTTGACTTTAGGGGAAAACTTGGCAAGGATTTCGCTCAGTTATTTACAAGCTCAGGAAGTGAAAGCACAAAAGGGGTAAGTATGCAGTCTAAATGGGGTTGGTACAACACCCTATATATGCTTTCTAATAACAATATACTCCATATAAATAAAATAACAAGATTACCAATCTTAGAGGTGCTAACATATTTAGCTTATTCTCAAGATTATAACAATAAACAAAGAAGCAACTATGATAACTTTTAGAAACGCTGTAGGATTTTTAGAAACAATAGCTGATAAGCATTATATGATTAATAGCTTTCACAGTGGTTTTCTAGATGAAGTAGACATAAATAAACTTGGTGCTACAGACTATGTGATACTATATGCAGAACCAGGAACAGCAACAGTAGACAAGGGTGTAATGACTTATACTTTTACAATATATGTTTTAGATATGATTAATGATGAAGTAGGTGATGCTCCTAATAATGAAAGATTAGGCAGATTAGATACACTAAGTGAAAACCTACAAATCTTGCAAGATGTAATTAATGAATTTCATCAAAACTTATATTCTACAAGTTGGGTTGATGATGAAGTAGTATTAGATTTACCAATATCTTGTGAACCATTTACAGCTAGATTTGATAACCTTCTTTCGGGTTGGTCAGCATCTATAAGTATGCAAGTTAATAACAAGAACAATCTTTGTATTGTGCCAATATCACCAAATAGCTAATGCAATTTATAAATACAATACAAGCAATGCAGAAACTTGGCAGCAAAGTTGTCAAGGAAGGTAAAGGTATATTAAAAAAGAAAAAGAAAACAACTAGCCAAAACACATTATACAATGATTATGATTATTTAGTTACAGCATCTAAAAATAGTGTAACACTAGAATTTGAATTTGGTGGTGCTGAGGATTATTGGGCATTTGTAGATGAAGGTGTAAGGGGTGCAGGTGGATATAAAGGTAAAGGAAAAATGAGGGGTCAAGGCAGTCCTTTTAAATTTTCTAACAAGATGCCACCTAGAGGGGTGATTGATAGATGGATAGTTAATAAACCATTAAAAGCAGCTAGAAAAGATGGCAAATTTATAAAAAGAAAAAGTCTAGCATTTTTAATACAAAGAGCAATATATCAAAGAGGTTTAACAAGAACTCAATTCTTTAGCAAACCATTTACACAACAATTAAAAAAACAAACAGATGCAATAGTAAAAGCATTTGGTGAAGATTTAGAAAAACAATTAGAAACAATAATAAAATAATATGGCAATAGGAACAATATCATTACCACAAAGACCTATAGAAAGTGCTTCTAAAGTACCTGTAATTACAAATTGGACACCTGTAGTTCCTTATACAGTAAAACAAACAGATATAACAGACTTATTCTATTTTAAATTTATCTTTGAAATTAGACTTAGTGGTTCTACAGGAACATTATTGGCAAAAATAAAACAAAGACCAAATGGATATACTACAGGAACAACTAATGTTTATAGTGTTTTTGATTTAAGAGATATTATTAATACACAATTAGAAAACACTTATGCAGATCAAAATGACACAACTAAATCAATACACACAGTAGGTTCAAATGTAGCAGCAAAAATCTTTAGTGAAAATTATAATCAGGTTAAATATATTTATATAAAAGCATACCAAGAATACTCAGCAGCTGCAGATATAAGTCCTACTGAAAATGCAACTGAAAATGCACCAAATCAAAAATACTATATTAAAGCATCATTGCCTTTACAAACAGCTAGAACATCTGGAACATATTTTCAAGGAACAGCATTCCAAATTTTTCAAACTAAAGATGTTAACGGAAGATTTTTAAGTGATGTGCAACAAAGCACAGGAGATATTGTTAGTTCCTCAGTATACAGAAACTATGTTCAATGGGACGATTCTACAGACACAGGAGATTTTCATACTTTAGCATTTTTAAATGATGAAGATAATTTTGATAGTAACCTAGAAAGAATGTTAATCGTATATTATAATTCTGCAGGTGCTAGTATAGGTTCATATGCAATACTCAATAATGCCACAAATGGTGGAGCAAATCCTGCTAGTGGTGGTGAAGTAACTAATAATGCTGAAAGGTTAATTTATTTTGGTTGTGGTCCAGGTAATTTACAAGCATCAACTGTAATACCTGTTAGTGGAAGCTCTGGAGATGTCAGACCATCTGAACATAGTGGGTGGGCGTATTACACAATACAAGGCTATAATGCAACATCAATTACAACAAAAACTGCACAATACTATTTTATAAGACAAGATGCTAGTTGCAAAGGGTTTAAGATAAGAAGATTGGGGTGGTTAAATAGTGTAGGTTGTTGGGATTATTTTAATTTTAAAATGAAATCTAAACAATCAGTTGATGTAAAAAGAAACACCTATGGACAAATGTTAGGAGAATTTAATTCTACTGAATACTCATATAATAATTTTGATGCTACAAGAAAAGTACGTTCAACAACAGCTATGCTAAAAGAAACATTAAATACAGATTGGATTACAGAAGAAGATGCTGAATTATTAGAAAAATGTGTAATGTCTACAGATGTATTTATTATAGAAAATATAGATACTACATATACAGTTCCTGTAATGATCACAAATAAAAGCATAGTAAGAAAAACTAGAGCTAATAATAAATTAAAAATACAGTATACTATTAATATAGAATATGCTAATCCTTTAAATACAAATAGTTAATGAAAGTTAGATTAGTTGCTTATAGAAAAGCTACAACAAGTGCTACAGTAGATTCATCTTATGAATTAGATTTATTAAAAGAACCTAATATAAGTCTTAATTACCAATTTGATGATGTTAAAAATCCTGAGAAAAGAAAAACTAATTTTAGTCAAACTTTTAAATTACCATTTACTAATAATAATAATAAATTCTTTCAAGATTGGTATAATGTAAATGCAGACACTTTAGTCTTTGACACTAGGGTAAGTTTTAATGCTGTTTTATATGCAGGTGGTGTAAGTCAATTTGATGGTATTTTACAATTAAAATGTGTATATAAAAATGCTCAATACTATCAAGTTAGCCTTTTATCTAATAGTGCTGATTTATTTACTGTAATAGGAAGCAATAAATTAAAAGATATATTTAAAGAAGCAGATGGTGGATATAGTGAAGATTTAGACCATACATATAATGAAGCTAATCTTAAAGCATCTTGGGATGGTGCTTCTTCTGATTTTGAAAACATAGCAGGAACATCATTAAGAGATGCAGACTCAGGGGTGCAAAAGGTAATGTACCCTTTTTCTTTTACACAACCTACAGCAGAATATGATGCTTCAGGAAATAATATGTTTATACGAAAGCATTTAGCTTTAACTGATGCTGCATCATATAGTTCTCAGCCTAGATGTCCAATAACACAATTTAGACCTGCAATTCAAATAAAAGAATTATTTAAAAGGATATTCTCACAAGCAGGATTTTCTTATACCTCTAGCTTTATAGATGGGGATTATTTTGGTAAATTATTTATGACTACCTGCAATCATACATCATTGCCTAGACCTCAAATGAAACCACCAACAGGTGTAAGTGGTGTGTGTGTAGTGGGTAATAATGAACCTTGGGGAAATTTTGTTGTATTTAATGATTATACAGTAGTTGATACTTGGCAGCAGTTTAAAGCTAATCAAGTTACACCAATATCTTCTAGTTATCCTTTGCCTGGTGACATAAATGATTGTTGGGACGAAGTTAATAGTATATTTACAAAAACATCAGCTTTTCAAGGGGCTTATAATCCTGAAGAAAGCAATTGGAATAATATATCTATAACTCTAAATATAACTGCTACAAATACTACTATATGTAGTTTTAATCTTCCTTCTGCAAAAGCAAAAATTTGTAAAATAAATGATGATGGTACAATAGATTGGGACACAATATATGCTCAATCTATTTTTGATGTTACATTAACGCAAAATGAAAGTAGTACAGTTGGCGTTGATTATTATACTGTAACTTTAGAACTATATCTAAGTAATATGGACGTAGGTGATAGAGGTAAAATTTATATATCTATAGATAATTGGTGTAGAGATGATAACAGTATACCTGCTTCTATGCAAATTGGAGCTGCAGCAACTGACCAAACTTATGGTTGTTATGGATTATTTTCTCTTTCTTGGTCAGGTCTTTCTACATTAGTTTATGATGAGCAAGTTCTTGTTCCTGATGGTATTGACCCAAGTATTACACAAAAAGCATTTTTAAAAGATATAATAGAAAGATTTAATTTAGTTTTTTTAAGTGACCCTGATGACCCTAGCAATATAATTATAGAAACATATAATGACTATTTAGCAGCAGGAAGTATTAAAAATTGGACTGATAAAATAGATACATTAAAAGAAACAGTTGTAAAAGATACTACATCATTACAAAAAAAAGAAATAGAATTTACTGACTTAGAAGATGAAGATATTGTAAATAAATCAATAAAAGAAGAACAGTTTGAATTAAATGTATATGGTAAATATACAGAAAGTACATTTAGTAATGATTTTGCTAAAGGAACATTAAAAAATAATTCTATATTTTCACCCTATATAAATGAAAAGATATTTGTAAATGAAGATACTACATTGCCAACACAACTTAGTAATGTAGCAGCTCATTATGAATTTAGCTATGAACTAATAGAAGGGGGTTCTTATGAGAACAAATTAAAAGCAACAAAACCAAAATTGTTCTATTATTGTGGTACACCAACTACACTTATTAATGCAGGAATTAATAGTACTCCTACCATGTATATGCACCATTCAAGCCCATCAAGTACTCCTGATACTTATTCTTTTCAAGCATATCCTTTGTGTAGTCCTTATGAATTAACACCTAATGCTACAGGTATATCAAGTATTACAACATCTACTAAGTCTTTATATTGGGGAGCAGCTCCACCTAGATGTCCTCAATTGCTTGTATTTAATAGTGCAAATGGTATTGTAACCCAAAATGGTTTATATAATTATTATTGGAGCAATTATTTAAATAGTATTTATGCTCAAGATTCCAGAATAATGGAATGTTATTTAAACTTAAACGAAGTAGATATTTTAAATTTTAAATTTAATGATGAAATATATATCAAAGATTCATATTGGAGAATCTTAAAATTACAAAATTATCAAGTTGGAACAAACACATCTACAAAAGCAATTTTATTAAAAGTTAATCAAAGCTATGATGGTACTTGCTATGATTGTGATTATGTACTTGGCTCAATAGGAAACTATAATACTTGGGATGGTTACTATGTTTGGTGTCCACCAGGAACGCCTAACTGTACACCAAATATAACTACTACAGGAACAACAAATTTATCAGGCATATATGCAAATACTGAATGCTGTGATTGTATGGGTGGTTACATAGTTGATGTTCCACCATTAGCAAGTTGGGGGATAGATGATTCTTTAAGACCTTGCATGTCAAATGCTAATAGTTTACCTGCATGGATTCAAAGTCAAAGGGGGCAACAAGCGTTTTTTAGTAACACTAATGCTAAGAATTTATTATCAGGAAAATTAGCAGGTAAAAATATACCTTTTGTTATAGGTACTAATAACACTAGAACATCTGCTAAAATACTACCTTATAATGGAGATGATTTTGTAATAAAATTTAAAAATAGAAATACATCAACACCTTTTATGGAAGGTGAATCTCATAAAATGGTTCTAACAGGTTACACCTCAGGTAGTGCAATAGGGTATGCTTATCCGCAAGGAAAAGAAGCTAGGAATATAAACATACCTACTAACTCAAATATGATTATTAAAGTAAAAGGAACTACCTCTGTAGTTGGTGGCACAAATGTTACTTATCCTATAGGTTCTACAGAAGCATTTTCTTGGTATACAGCATTTAAAAATGTAGCAGGAACAGTTACACAAATAGGTACAGCAGGTGGGGTGCAAGATTTTAATATATCAGAAGGTACACCAAGAACATCATTACAAATTACAGGAACTGATGCAGAATTAAAATTTGGTTTATCAAGTGGTTTGGGTGATGTTAAAAGAGTTTGGTCATTAACAATAGATATTACTGTTCAATTAATAGACAATATGAGTATTGGTTATGGAGAAAATTGGGCATTATATCAAAATGGAGATATAATACAATTACAAAATATGGACTTTTTAAAATGGAACTAAAAAAATATATAGAAAATACTACAAAGATAATTATGCCTTCTATTGATCATTTACAATTAGTAGAATATAAAGATAAAGAATTAGACTTTGTTTATGGAATGCAAGAATATCATACAAGTTTTAGAAGAATGTTTAAACAAATAATAAGAATAATTTTTAGATAAAAAATATGTCACAAGAGAAAATAATAAAAATAAAAGCTGATATTAAAGATGCAGAAGCAGCTCTTAAAAAATTAAAAAAAGATACAGGCGAAGTAGAAACATCTGTTTTAGATGCTACCGATAGTTTTGGTGCTTTTGGCGTTACTGTTGGGGGTTTAAAAGGTATGTTTTCAGGTGCAATGAAATCTGCTAAGATGATGTTTTCTTCTGTTAAAATTGGTTTAATATCTACAGGAATAGGTGCTTTTGTAGTTGCATTAGGTGCTATGGCACAGTATTTTAAAGATAATGAAGAAGGAGCAAGTAAATTTAGAGAAATTACATCTCAATTAGGGGTTGTAATTGGTAATATAACTGATGTTATATCTGATTTTGGTGGAGCTTTGATTAAATTGTTTTCTAAAGATTTTAAAGGATTTAAAGATAGTATGAAAGATGCAGTTGATGGTGTTAAAAACTTTGGAAAGACTACTAGGGAAGAAATGGAAATAGCTAAACAGCTAGAAAAAGAACGTGCTGAATTAATCATATTTGAAAGAGATGCAAATGTAAGTAAAGCTAAAAGTGAAGCAGAAATAATGAAACTTAGAATGCAGGCGAGAGATGAAGAAAAGTTTACCAATGAGCAACGATTAGAATTTATGCGACAAGCTAACCAACTTGCTGATGACCAATTACAAAAAGATTTACATATTGCACAAAAAAAATTAGAATTTCAACAAATAGAAAATTCATATAGTAAATCAAGCACAGAAAATTTAAATGCAGAAGCAGATTTAGAAGCTCAATTATTTAATATACAAAGGTCAAATTTTTCAGAACGGAAAAGAATGAAATCTGAAGAACAAGCTATTGTAAAAAGAATATCAGCAGACAACGAAAAAGAAGCAAAAGCAGAAGAAGATAGATTAATAAAAGAACAAGAAAATGAAGAAAAAGAACTTGAACTTTTAAGAACATCAGCTCTTTCTAAACAAGAATTAGAAATAGAACAAGCTACAACAAAATATGAAGCATTATTAGCATTAGCTGAAAAATATGGACAAGATACTAGTGGAATAACAACACAATTTGAAAAACAAAAATTAGACATAATTAAGAAATTTGACAAAGAAGCAGAAAAACAAGAAAAGAAAACAGGAAAAGATGAATTAAAAACTCAACAGGCTTTACTTAAAGCTAAACAATCAGCTAATATAAAGGGGGGCAAAATGATATTGTCAGCAATAAGTCAATTAGCAGGTGAAGGAACTAAAGTTGGTAAGGCAGCAGCAGTAGCACAAATTTTAATAGACACAGCATCAGGTGTTTCAAGTGCAATAGCAGGAGCATCAGCAGCAGGAGCAGCATCAGGACCAGCAGCACCTGTTACAACACCTTTATTAATTTCACAATTAATAGGTCAAGTAATGGCAGGTATAGGTCAAGCAAAAGCTATATTAAAGAAAGTTAAAGGTGGTGGTGGCACAAGTGATTTAGGTGGACTTGGTGGCGGTGGCGGACTTGGTGGTGGTGGTCTTGACTCATTTGAGGACAGGAGAGATGAAGAGGAAGAAATTGCTGCAGGTGTAACTGCACCTACAGGATTAGGACCGTTAATTCCTAATTTAAATGCAGCAGTACAACCTATACAAGCATATGTAGTAGAAAATGAAATTAGTAATTCACAAGCATTACAAGAAGAATTAGAATTACAAGCAACGTTGTAAACAAAATTAAGAACTTTATATTTATAGATGTTATGGGAAAAAAGAAAAAACTTATAGAATTAATTATAGATGAAACAGCAGATATGTTTGGCGTTGATGCGATAAGCATTGTCAAGTTTCCTGCAATAGAAGAAAATTTCGTTTTCTTTAATAATGATTTTTTATCACTTGCAAAAGTAGATGAAGAAAAAAAACAGCTAGTAGGTGCAATACTAGTTCCAGACAAGAAGATACCTAGACTAGATAAAGAAACAAATGAAGAATATGATGTTTACTTTACTAAAGAAACTATTAAACAAGCACAGAAGCTATTTATGAATAGTTTAAACAACAATAATCACACTTATGAACACAAAGAGCCAATACAAGGATTAACTGTCGTAGAATCGTGGATTAAAGAAGATAAGAAATATGACAAATCCAATATGTATGGATTCAAGAATCTGCCAATCGGAACTTGGTTCGTACAAGTAAGTGCAGAAAATAATCCTGAGATTTGGGAATCTATTAAGAATAAAGAAGTTAGAGGATTTAGTATAGAAGGATATTTCACAGATAAACTAATTGAAGCATCTAAGCAAGTAGATATTTTAGATGAAGTATGTGAAGAATGTCCTGATGAAGTAATGATGGGTAAAATCAAAAATCTAATCTTAGACAATGAATTAAATCCTGTTGGTGCTTTAGATGGTGAGCCATTATTTAGAACTAAAGAAGAAGCTGAAATCTATGCAGAGATGTTTAAAGGTTGTTCAGGTTCACACCCTCATACTGTTGATGGTGTAAAACTCTTTATGCCTTGTGCAGACCATTCATCTGCTACAGCAAGAGAAGAATATGCTGAAACAGGAAAAAAGAAAAGAAAGAAAAAATACAAAATTTTAGAATATGTAGCTTTTGCTAAAAGAAAGGCAATGTTAAAGTATTCTTGGGATGAATGTATGAGAGATCAAATGAAAGAATATGGCAACAAAGAAACGGCTGCTAAAGTCTGTGCAGCTATCAAAAACAAAACAGTAAAACGATAAAGAAGTAAACAGTTTTAACCCTTTTATATTTATTAATGTTATGGGAACTCTAGAAAAAATTTTAAATATCTTAAAAATGAAAAATGAACCAAAATCTTATAGCGTAAAATTCTACGCTGAAATGAAATTAGATGATGGTCGTATTATTGCTACAGAAGATGAGCAATTTATGATCGGGTCTAAAGTGTTTGCTATTGGTGATGATGGCGAAGCAGAAGCATTATCTGCTGGGTCTTACACAATGGAAAACGGAAATAAATTAACTATTGGCGAAAGCTCTGAAATCTTAGATTTAGGAGAAGAAAAAGAAGCTGAAGATGTTGAAGAATCTGAGGAAGAACTTTCTGAAGAAGAAACTGAATTAGCAGAAGATGATGAAGCTGATGTTGCTGATTGGGCAGGTATGGAAAAAAGAATTAAAAATCTAGAAGATGCCGTAGCTGATTTAAAAACAGATAAAGTAGAAGCATCTGCTGAATTATCTGAAGAAGTTTCTGAAGAAACAGAAGAAGATAAAACAGAAATGTCAGCTGAAGTTATAAGTGAACTTATGACACAGGTTGAAGAATTAAAAAGCAAAATCACAGAATTAAGTGGTGAACCTGCTACAGAAGGCATTAATTACAATCCTGAAGGTTCTAACTTTAGTTCAACTATTGATTTAAAAAAACTGTCTACAAATGAAAGGGCAGCATATTACATTAACAACAAATAAATTTTAAAAAATGGCGAATAATAAATACAATTTAAGTAAAGATTATCAGTTTGACATAACCGTAACTGATAACACCTATGCAGGTAAATTGGCTTTGCCTTATGTGACTGCTGCAGTTAAAAGTCCTGACACAGTTGCAAAAGGATATGTAAGACAAATAGACGGTTTAAATAGTAAAGCAGTAATATCTAATCTTGGTGTTAGTGATCCTGTAGTTGCTGCTGCTTGTGCTTTCTCAAGTGGGAATGATACATCATTAACTGAACAAGTTCTTACTTTAACTGATATGAAAGTTAACGAAGAAATTTGTCGGGGAACCATTTTCCCTACCTGGATTGGCGAGAATATGGATAGAAATGGAAACTTACCAGGAACATTTGAAGACTTTTTATTATCAGCAGTTGCAGGAAAAGCAGGTGCTCATATTGAAAATATGATTTGGAAAGGTTCTTCTCCTTTCGGAACAGGCTTCTTGTCTAATGACGGAACACAAGATGAAGCAGGTGCAGATGCAAGTCAATTAAAAGACTTTACAGAAGTTGATTTTGCTAATGCTTTAGCTGCTTCAGACATCTTAACTGATATGGCTTCTGTTTATGATGCAGCAGTTGGTATTGCAGGTTTAACATCTCAGCCTGGATTTGGTTTCTATATGAACTCTAAAACTTATGCTTTCTTAATTCAAGCCTTAGCAGCAGCAGGTTCTAATCAAGGTATTAATAGCTTAGGTGTTGCTCAATCATTTGAAGGAATTACTTATTTCGGATTCCCGATTTACGTATGTCCTGGAATGTTTGATGACGTTATCGTTGCAACATACAAAGAAAACCTAGTATTCGGAACTAACTTAGCTACAGATTGGACTGAAGCGAGAGTTATACCAACTTACCAATTTGATGGTTCTGACAATGTAAGAATTGTAATGAATTTTGCATTAGGCGTACAGTGTGCGGTTGCTGCTGATGGTGTATATGGTTCAACTGTTTGGACTTAATAGATACTTTAAATGGGGAGTTGTAATATACTCCCCTTTTATTAACTTTTAAAAAAATAATAATATGGCTTGTTTATTAACGGCGGGAAGAAACGTTGACTGCAAAGATCAATTGGGTGGATTAAAAACCCTGTTTTTCTGTGCAGATTATTCTTCTAATATAGGGCAACATATGACAGTTAATGGAACT
>VTLG01009059.1_pt1 | contig 13234 bp, 24 predicted proteins | sample 4694571 | NCBI WGS metagenome assembly VTLG01 (sample SAMN12604809, study PRJNA352737) | marine metagenome | biome: ENVO:00000447; feature: ENVO:00000209|ENVO:00000569|ENVO:01000036; material: ENVO:00002151; isolation source: viral sequences binned using virsorter ... | reverse complement strand
ATAAAAGCTTTTTATTTGTGCCTTCTACATCCCTTTATCTATAAGGCTTGTAGCCTTGTATATATTATAATTAATTAATATCAGCATATAAAAGCTTTTATCTGCGCAAAAGTTTTTTTAAATCTTGCGTCTAAGAGGAGATAATATGGAGAGGTATACCCCTATGCCTATGAGCTTATCGTGGCTCTAGTGGGCTCTACGTGAGCCAGGAGGGCGGTTAGGAGACAAATATCTCTGTCTGGCTCTGGACACCCCAACACGCGCAACTTTATAATTTTCGAGACTAGAATAGACCCGTTCGTTTAGATCATAATGATCAGTTTTTAAAAAAAAATTTTCAAAAAGCACGAAAAAAATACTTCTTGACAATTACCTCTTATTTTGCTATAATATCTTTATGACTAATAAAATAGTAACTAAAATGAGCCCCGAAGGACTAGAGATAGCAAACAGTTATCTTGAACACGGAACTATTCCTGCAGTATGTGCAAAGCTCGGTGTAACAGAAGACACCGTTAGCGAGGCCTTAAATAAACGAGAGATTAAACAATATATCGACACTGTTTATTTGGATACTGGATACAGGAATCGTTTTAAACTGTCCGAAACCCTAGACTTATTAATTGATAAGAAACTAGAGGAAGCAGACGAGACAGAGATTTACTCGAATAAAGATATGGCAGATTTACTAGCATTAGCACATAAAATGAGAATAGAAGAAATGAAAGCTCAAGTTGAACTTGAGAAAGCTAAAGCTGGTACTATTAAAAACCAAGTTAATATACAAGACAATTCTGGAGTACCTTTCGGACAAGGAAATTACGGTCAATTATTAAAGAAACTGTTAAAAGAGCAATAATTTCATGGAAATATTTGCCTTAATTGCAGAAGTAGGAGCACCCATAGCAGTAGCTTTAGTTGCTGGTGTTTTTGTTTTTATAATTATGAAGCAAATAATGGGTGGCGTGGTAGGGCAGATAAAAACTTTGGAGATGTTTTGTACTAGTTTAATTACTAGAATTAAAACTATGAATAACGATATGATAAGACTTGATACAAGTGTTAGTGCAGCATTAGAACTAACCCCCGATTTAGATAGACTCGCAAGAGCAGAGAATTTTATAGAGGCAGGAACTTTAGATGCCCGTCGTGATTGAAGCAGTCCAGCAGTTTGGCTTCCCCGTTGTAGCTATGGTGGGTTTGGGTTATTTTGTTTATTATGTATGGAATACTATGACAAATGTCATTGGTCCAGCGGTAAAACAAATGCATCTTACACTTATAAAACTTATTGATCAAGTAAGAATGCTCGATAACGATATGATTCGTTTACAGCAAAAGGTAAACACAGTTTTACAGATGAAAGAAAATGAAAAGAAAAAAGATAGGTAATATTGAAATACTAATATTAATTTTAGTAGTTGTATTTTTGTTTTCACTGCCTCGTTACGCTTCAGCAGATGAATTAGTACATACATTTAAAAATCCTTCATTTAGTGGGATTGGTGCATCTGCTCATTATCTTACTATAGAGAATCAAGAAAAATCAAGACGAGACGAGATTCAAGATGATATAGAATCGGCACTCAAAGCAGCAGAAAGAGCAGAAGATAATTCCACTTTAGCAAAATTTATTCGTAATCTAGAATCACGAATATATGCTCAACTGTCTAAACAGTTAGTAGATAATATGTTTGGTAATGATACTGCTTCTATGCAAGGTAATTTTGCACTGGAAGGTAATGATATTTATTATGAAAGAACTAGCCAATGTGATATAGATGGTATATGTTCTGATGTAATAGTTATGACTATTACAGATTCAGAAGGAAGTACAACAACAATTACTATCCCTGTAGGTACTGGGGGTTTCTAGTGAAATTACTGGCTTTATTGCTGGTACTGTTCTTCACAGGATGCGCAAGTGTACCTATGTATAATGATTCATGTGAATATGGATTAGCTCCAATTTCGGAGTGTAGAGAAGATGCTGTAGAAATAATACTCCCAACACATAAACAATTACAAATGATACCACCTGCAAAAGATAAAGTAGTGGTAGCAGTTTATGGCTTTAATGATTTAACTGGACAAAGAAAGAGTAAAGATAATATAGCGAGTTTTAGTACTGCAGTTTCTCAAGGTGGAACAGAAATGTTAATAGATGCCCTCAAAACAGCGGGGTATGGAACGTGGTTCAGAGTAGTAGAAAGAGCAGGTATAGATAATTTAGTACGAGAGAGACAAATCATAAGAAGTACTAGAGAAGAACATGATGAAAATAAAGGAATTCAACCACTATTATTTGCAGGTATAATAATAGAAGGTGGTATAATAGGTTATGATACAAATATAGAATCTGGCGGTAGAGGAGCTAGGTATTTAGGAATAGGTGGAACAGCTAAATATAGACGAGATGTCGTATCAGTAAGTTTAAGGGGAGTTAGCACACTAACAGGAGAGGTCTTGTTAAATGTACAAGCAAAGAAAACTATTCTTTCGTATGGTGCTGGTTTTGACGCATTTAAATTTATAGATTTAGATACAAAATTAATTGAATATGAAGATGGTGTTGCAAAGAATGAAAGTATTACTTTTGCAACCCGAGCAGCTATAGAGGCTGCTGTGGTTGCTTTTATAGAACAGGGTGACCGAAGGGGCTTTTGGGAAATACGAGAGCTAGAGGGAGAAATAAATGAAAGTGAGGGCAAATGATAAAGGTCTGTTAATGATTGGATGGTTAATTCTACTATCTTTTCTTTCAGGCACGGTCAAAGCACAGAGTGCAACAGACAACGAAATTTTTATCGAACAGTCTGGTGATACTTTAACGTTAACAATTGATCAAATAGGTTATGGTAATAAAGTAGGTGGTACCGTTGTAAGTGGTTTAGTAGCTACTGATATGGCAATTACAGGTACATCTGTAACTTTTAATTTAGATCAAATAGGTAATAGTAACCAAGTATTCGGACCATTAGTTCTAGATTCATCTAATATAGATATGGTCTTTACAGGAGATAGTAATATATTCGATTGGAATGTAGGTGCAACGGGTTCTGCAGATAGTTTAGATTTAGACTTAGCTGTAACCGGAGATTCAAATACTTGGAATCTTGATATTGGTGCTAATGCTTCTTCCGAAAGTTTAGATTATGATCTAACTATAGTTGGAGGAACGAATGTATTTACTCAGGTATTTGATTCTGATAATAATGAATGGGAATTAGATTTAACAGGTGATGGTAATAATTTTCTTACTACTCAAAAAGATGAAGATCAAATCTTAGTTATAGAATACGCAGGGGATGATGGTGATATAGATATTATTCAAGAATCTGGAACCTGTCCTGTAGGTACTGCTTCTTGTTCAGGTGTTGTTAACTTAGATATTACATCAGATGATGCGACTATTACAATCAATCAAAAAGATACTAGCGACTAGTCTTTTAGTTAGTTCGATTGTATTTGCTGATCCTATTGGAGATATAATAGAACAAACAGGATTAACAGCATTAACTAGAAATCAACAAGATATTGATACCTATGTAGATCAAGATATACTACTATATGATTTACTAAATACTGGAAATGGACGATTAGCAATAGAATTCTTAGATGAATCAAATCTTAGATTAACAGAACATAGTCGGGTTTTAATTGATGAGGTTATATATGACCCCAACCCCGATAAGTCTAAGATGGTTATGAGATTTGCTATGGGAACAGCTAGGTTTACCTCTGGTAAACTTGGTATGATGAATAAAGCAAATGTTGATATTCAAACACCAACAGCACAGATTGGTATTAGAGGAACAGATTTTACTACAACTGTTGATGAGCTGGGAAGATCATTAGTTGTACTACTTCCAGATGAAAATGGAGACTCCTCAGGGGAGATTACAGTAACAAACGATGGTGGTACTGTTACTTTAACTGAAGCTTTTCAAGCTACTATGGTATCAACCATAGCAACCCCGCCAGTAAAGCCTGTAACTATAGATAATGTTACAGTAGCTCAAATAGATAATTTATTTATTGTTTCCCCTCCTACAGAAGTCGTACAAGCAATACAAGAAACACGAACAGAAAATAGTTCTAGCAATATTCTTACAGCAGACTTTTTAGAATTTAACGAACTAGAGATGGACTATTTAAAAGAAGATGAGGATTGGAGTTTTTCAGAGTTAGATATAGACTTACTCGATGTTGATTTCTTACAAGATCTTTTAGCAATAATAGAAGAAGGTGATCTACTACAACGAAAAAGAAAAGGTAAGGGTAGTGCTGCTTTTGATGGTGCAGATATAGTAGGAACAAAGCCAGGTAGAGACCCTGATACTCAATATAATACTATAATTGATGATTCAGGACAAATATGGTTTTATAGACAAGTACAGGGAATCATTAGTATCAAACTACCTATAGAGGCTAATGCTAGAATTAATACTATAACAGATGAGAGAGAAAGTATCATCAGGGTTGGAGATGGCGAGGCTATCAATATTACTATAACACAGATAAACTAATGAAATATTTAATTTTTACAATCTTAATTATCTTAGGGAGTTTTACTTATGGCGAAGATAATGAAATAGATATACAACAAGTAGCGGGTGGAGATTCTTTAAGTTTAGTTATAGATCAAATAGGATATAATAATAACATATTCTTCTCTCTAGGTGACGGAGATAATGTTTCTATAGAAATAAAACAAGAAGGAAATAATCATGAAATAGGCTATGCAAATGATTCTCCAAGTTGGGGATCAGGTGTAAGTTGGGGTGGAGATATAGATTATTCAGATCAAGATGTTAGACTCTGGCAGAATTGTACTACAACAACTTGTGCTAAAAGTGATATTCAATTTCACATAAGTTATGGAACAGATAATAAACTATGGTGGGCGCAAGGATACGAGATATCAAGTAGAACAGATACTAGTTGGTCTAAGGACAGCTATGAAGGCGGAGGTCATAATGTTACTATTGATATACATGGTAATAGTAATGAAATAGTAGGACAACAACGAAGTTGTTCAAATAATAATTGCGATGGACATGCAGCAAGGATATACCTATATGGAGATGATAATTCTGTCTTTGGTAAACAAAAAGCAGATGGAGCAAAAGAGTTTTATTTAACGGTTTATAATGATGATAATGTAATAGATTATCTTCAAGATGGAACAGGTGAACATAATGCAACTATTACACTTAATGGAACTTACGGAACAGATTTAGACCTTACACAACACAGTAATACAACACAAAACTATACGTTAAGTCAAACTTGTCAAACAGCAGGTGGTTGTACTGTAAGTGTAACTCAAGATTAATGGATGATTGTCCAGAACAATTTGAAGTTTGTTATACAGAAGAAGAATTTAATGAAATTCTTACTTTAATGGAAGAAAACGGTGTTGATTATTCAAGAACACCATTAAGCGATGTAGAAGCTGCCTCAAACCTAGTTTTTGATATACTGTTTCTAAATCCGATTGATTTAATTTATATAGGAATATCTATGTCAGTATTAGCAACTTATGGTCTTTCTATATATTACGTATTTAAATGGATACAAAGGAAATTTAGATGAAAAAACTAATCAAATCAGACTGGACTGCAATTGCAGTCATATTTATAATAAATATACTTAACTATTTATGGGTATTTTATTGGTAAAAAGGAAATTTAGATGAAAAAATTCATAAATCTAGCTATAGGTATAGCTTTTTTAGCTTTATTAATATGGAATCCTTACCCCTTCAAAATTTTAGAACTTAAATCGTTTGACTGGTTTATGTCAATACAATCAAAAGTTCAGAATACCAATATACTTTTAGTAGATTTAGATGAAGAAATTGTAGAAGAGTATAGAGGCTACCCACTTCCTAGAACAATATATAAAGAGCTTATTTGGGCAACAGATGCTATTCCAGGTATAACTGTATTAATGCCCGATCCAGATATTCGAGATACAGTAAATGATATAGAACTAGCAACTGCTATGGCTATGAAAGGCACAGTACTTGCTTATGCAGCCTCAACACAGGCAACAGAAGGTGGTCCTCATGTAGGAACTGCTCAAATAGGAGAATCTCCACTACCATGGCTATTTCGTTATCCCGGAATTTTACGACAAACACCTGCCCTAGCAAAATCCGCAGAAGGCGTAGGTCTAATAACAAGTGCTCCAGAATTAGACGGGGTAGTAAGAAGAATACCTCTAGCCGTTAACTCACAAGATAAACTTTATCCTTCTTTTGCATTAGAAATGCTAAGAGTCGGGGTGGGCGATCCTAGTTATCAGATTATGACTAGAGAAACAGGAATAGAATGGTTAAGAGTACCTAACTATCCAAATATAGTTACAGACGCTAATGCACGGGTATGGATAACTTCCAATATAGATTTTTTCCGTCAAAGTGCAAAAGACTTTTTAGAGAATCCAATAGCAGGAGCAAGTTTTGTTATATTTGGAGTTACAGCAGAAGGAGTTGTAAACCCCGTACCTACTGCAAAAGGTATGATGTACCCGCATGAAGTACAAGCTAATGTTTTACATCATCTTATACTAGGAACAAGTCCAGTACAACCAGTTTGGGCTAAAACCGCAGAACTCGGTATAGGTTTATTACTTATAATTTTAGTACTATTTACAGCTTCTCGAGTATACTTATCTTTACCTGTACTTTTACTAGCTATAGGTGGACTTTACTACGGGGCTTTACACTATTTCGCTCAAGGACTACTATTAGATATATCTGGAGTTATTATTATAGGCTTCTTATACTGGTCAGTAGTTACTTTCAGAGCATTTATAGAACAATTCTTCCTCAGAAGACAAGTTAAAAAGCAATTCGGTACTTATCTATCACCAGACATGGTAAAAATGTTACAAAAAGATCCTTCTTTACTCAAACTGGGCGGGGAAAGAAAAGAAATGACATTTCTATTTACTGACATTATGGGATTTACTCCAGTTTCGGAAGTATTTAAAAACAAAGATGATCCAGAAGGCTTAGTAGATCTAATAAATACTTATCTTGACAGCATGACTAAGATAATATTGCATAACGGTGGAACAATTGATAAATATATGGGTGATTGCATAATGGCATTTTGGAACGCGCCACTTGATTGTCCAAATCATGCAGATAAAGCAGTTAAAAGTGCCATAGAGATTAGAAAGAAGACAGAAGAATTAAATAAACAATTTAAAGAACAAGATTTAGGACTACCACCTATAAATGTTGGAACAGGAGTTAATTCAGGAACTTGTATTGTAGGTAATATGGGATCTGAAACACGATTTGACTATTCAGTTATAGGTGATGCAGTAAATCTCGCTGCTAGATTAGAAGCAACAGCAGGTAGACATGACTATAAGGAATATCCTATTATAATTTCTGAGGATACTATGAAATTATGTAGTTTTAATTGTAAAAACATAGGTAATATACTGGTGAAAGGGAAATCAGAGCCCGTTAATATTTATGCAGTTTAAAGAAAAAATTAATTAAGAATTATTTTGAAAGGTAGATACATACTATAATGAAAATTTTTCTCAAAAATAATCATCATTCGTGTATAGGGAGTAAGTTATAAAAATGACCAAACTTCTTTACCTCGTAGGATATTTTTCAATAATTAAAAATTTACTGATAAACTTACAAGAACAAACAAAAGACAGACCTTAGGAAAATAGTTCTTGACAATGATCTTTAATTTTGATATACTATGATAAATGAATTTTAAATTCGAAGATAACAACAGGGTGAATTAATGGGCGAGGATCTAAAAGAGCTAGAGCAAAGACTAGCTGTTCATGAAGCTGAATGTCGAGAAAGATGGAAAACTATCTTTGCTCGTATGAAGGAGCAAGAACAACAACATAAACGTATGGAAAATATATTAATTGGAACTGCTGCTGCGGTGATCTGTGGTGGTGGATCTGTGATTGTTACAATGATAATGATGCATGGAGGATAATATGCAAACTGAATATAGTAAGAAAATTATGGGCAAGTCTACTACTAAAGTCACTAAAGATGGTGATATTTGGCAGGATGGAGCTATCTGGAAATTTAAATGGAAAGGTAGTGAATGTGGCTATGCAACTAAAAAAGCTGCAAAAGAAGGTCTAGCTAAAGTAAGTGGCAAAGTTAAGAAAAAAGTTTAAAGCCTTTTGGTTATGGATAGTTTCTTGGATTAGGCCTAGATGGGATTTAACAGTTAGTTATAACAGAGAATGGGGTGACTTAGACGATAAAAAATATGTTGTTAAAAAGTTTCTCATTAAAAAAGATACTCATTTAAAGTTTAAGACACATGAAAATGATGTCGTAGAGGTAAGAAGTCCAGCAGGACTTAATTATAGAATAACAACAAGATGAAGATTGTTCTATTAGTAATTGTACTTAGTCTTTTACCAGAGAGTAAGCCTCCGATAGATGATGGTCATTGTGAGTTTTGGAAATATCGGAATCACATGACTTATATGGAGTGTAAAAAATCAATTCATTTATAGGAATAGCACTTATTATAGGATGTATAATCTTCTTTTATATGGTATAGAGAATGAAAGGAATATTAATCGGAGTTATACTTATTATGGGCTTTTTAGGCTATACTTTGTATATTGAAAATGAAAACTTAAAAGCAGAAAATTTTGCTTATGAATTAAGAGATGCGGAACAAGATGCCGCAATAAATCAGTTGCAGGGAGATTTAGAACTGCAAGGTGAAGGTTTGCAGGAAATGGCTAAAAGAAATGCGGAAATACAAGGTGAGATGAATCGTTACTTAGATATATTCAAAAGACATAACCTTACTAAGTTAGCAGCAGCAAAACCAGGATTAATTGAACCAAGAGCTAATAAAGCTACTAAGGAGGTATTTGATGGAATTGAAGAAGATAGTCGTAATATTGACAGTCTTGATGACAATATCGAGTTGCAGCCTGTTCCCTGATTTATTTCCTAAAAAGAAAGAAGTTCAGATTGTAACTAAATCTATTGAGAGAACCATTATTCAACCAATAATGCCTCGAGAAATCGATTTAAAAGAACCCTATTGGTATGTAGTTTCGGAGAAAAATATCGACGAATTTCTATCAAGGGTAGAAAAAGATCAAGGACAACTTGTATTTTTTGCTATGTCAGTTCCAGATTATGAACTTATGGCATATAATATGCAAGAGTTAAAAAGATATATAAATGAACTCAAAGAGGTAGTAGTATACTATAGAAAAGTTACTATACCATCAAAAGATGAGTAAGCACGAACAAAGACTAAAAATCTGCGGTAAGTGCGAAAACCTAACCAAGTTTAAAGTGTGTAAATTATGTTTATGTTTTATGCCACTAAAAGCTAGGTTAAATGGGGCTAGATGCCCAGAGCATAGATGGGGAGAACTATGAATATTATGGATAAAATTTCGATGTGTAAAGATTGGATAGTCGCAAGAGTAAAAGAAAGAACCTCTTGGGATGGAGCAACTATTGTAGGCGGAAGCGTACTAATTTTAATGGGTGCACCAATTATTGAAATGTTGGCTTGGCCAGCTCTAATTTGGGGTGTTTACACTCTAGTAAAAGAGCAATCGTAATGCCTACAGGATCGGGATCGTACGGTAGACGGCGAGGACGACCCAAAAAGAGAAAGCCTAAAAAGAGAAAGAAATGAAATATCTTTTTACCACAATTATTATTGCGGGTTTATGGGTACTTTCACCAATAAAAGCAGATCAAATATTTGTAGATAAAGATATTTATAAAGTTTGGTATGATACTAAATTAGAACAACCTACTAAGGTAACTTATGAGGTAACTAATAGACCTAAAAATGCTGATAGGAAAGGAATGAATTTTCATAAAGAAGGTATGTTTCATACTTCTGATAATGCAGATTATTATAAGAATATATGGGATAAAGGACATATGGCACCAGCTGCCCACTTTAGTGATTCACAAGAAAATTTATATGAAACCTTTTCATATCTTAATAGTGCATTACAGCATGAAAAACTAAATAGAGGAGCTTGGAGATTCCTAGAGGCCGCCGTAAGAAGATGGTCAATACTAGAAGATCTCTTTGTAGAAAATATCATTTGGTTTAGTAATGCAGAAGTCTTACCAACAGGTGCTACCGTACCTACTGCTTTTTCTAAAAATATCACTTGGAAGAGTGGAATGAAGAAATGCTATTTCTTTGAAAATGATGCACCTGACATGAAATGGCAAGAATATGAGGTGCAATGTGACTAATGCCAATCAGTAAAACAAAAAAAGGTTGGAAGATTAAAAATACTTCTGGAGTTTCTAAAACTAAAAAGGCGGCGAAGCGTAGGCTTAGAGCAATTAAATGGCGTCAAAAGAAAAAGAAACGCAGGAAAAGACGCATTACGCGTAAGAGAAAATAAATGGATAGTATAAGATTCACAGGAGCACAAGCAGCTTGTGGTACAAATGTAGGGGCAGCCTCAACATTTGAAGGTGCCACTGAAGTTAGACTTGTCAATACTGGAGCAGCAGAGTACTTAGTAACTGTAGCTAATAGCGCAGATGATACTCTTGCTACCCTCACACTAGAAAGTTTAGATAAAATCATTGTTAATAAGGGAACTACCGATCAGATATTTGCTGCAAATGCAGCTGTTATTGGTACACCTTGTACTACAAGTTTAAGATAAGGAGAACCTATGGTTCAGGACAATTGGTTAGAAGATGTAGGGAATATTTGTATCTCTACACTAGATAGACTCAGTGCTAAGTCTGAAAGAGGACTTAAAATGACTCATCAAGACAAAAAATCAAGAGATATTTGTTTAGCATACTTATTTCTTTTGAGTGTTTGTAATTCTGAGGGATTCTTAAAAGAAACTGGTTTTAATACTACAAATGTGACACTACACTAATGTTAGATATAAGTAGAAAAGACATACTACATGAAAGTATAATGGATTTTAATCCAGCTTCACGTTTTATTAAGTTACCCATAGACGAATATCTTAATTTATTAGGAACAGTTCCTAATTCTGCACAAATATCGCTAATCAATGCGATAAATAATCCTAAATATCGATTTGTATGTGCTGCTCTTTCAAGGCGGCAGGGAAAGACTTATATAACTAATGTTATCGGACAATTAGTTTCACTCGTGCCTAATTCCCACATATTAATTATGTCACCAAATTATGCATTATCTCAAATCTCGTTCGACTTACAAAGACAACTAATTAGACACTTTGATCTTGAAGTGGTGAGAGATAATGCAAAGGATAAAGTAATTGAACTATCTAATGGTTCTACTATTAGAATGGGTTCAGTTAATCAAGTAGATTCTACAGTTGGCAGATCATATGATCTCATAATCTTTGACGAAGCAGCATTAGCAGATGGAAAAGATGCTTTTAATGTAGCTTTAAGACCAACACTCGATAAAGAAGATGCAAAAGCAGTATTTATTTCTACTCCTCGGGGTAGAAATAACTGGTTTGCTGATTTCTATCACAGAGGGTTTAGTGAAGAATTTCAAGATTGGGCTTCTATAAAGGCTACTTATCATGAAAACCCAAGATTTAGCAAAGAAGATATTGATGAAGCCAAGAAAACTATGTCTGCAGCAGAATTTGCTCAAGAGTATCTTGCAGATTTCAATACTTATGAAGGACAAGTATGGAATTTTAATTTTGAAGAATGTACATCTGATTTAAGTCAGTTAGATACTAGTAAAATGGATGTTTTTGCTGGCATGGACGTAGGTTATAAAGATCCAACAGCTTTTTGCGTTATAGCATATGATTGGGACAACGAAAAATTTTACCTTATAGACGAGTATCTAAATGCAGAAAGAACTACTGAACAGCATGCAATAGAAATTCGAAAATTAATAGATAAACATAGGATTGATTGGATTTATATTGATTCAGCAGCTCAACAAACTAGATTTGATTTTGCTCAGAATTATGATATTTCAACTATTAATGCTAAAAAATCAGTTTTAGATGGCATAGGACACACTGCTAGTATAATTGATAATGATAATTTAATAGTAGATCAAAGATGTAAACACGTTTTATCTTCTGTTGATCAGTATCAATGGGATACTAATCCGAATTTAATGAGAGAACGTCCAAAACATAACATGGCAAGTCATATGGCAGATGCTCTCAGGTATGGGCTTTATACTTTTGAGACAACTGCAAGTACTTTCTAAAATATATGACCTACCAAAAAATAAGTGTTGACAAAAAGGTAAAAATTTGGTATAATTTTTAATAAATAGGATATTATGAATTTAAAAAGAGATTTAGTCAAGTACGTTAGAGACAAAGCGAAATCAGGCTATAAGAAAGAGACCCAGTGCTATATTTGTGGAGAAACAGATAGACTGGAGTTTCACCACTTCTATGGAATGACTGAGCTTCTAGACACTTGGTTGAAATCACATAAATTAACAATAAATTCAGCCGATGAAATAATGAATGTTCGAGAAACTTTTATTGCAGAACATATAGAAGAAATTTATCACGAAGCTGCAACACTATGCAAACCCCATCACCTGCGGCTACACAGTATTTACGGTAAACGGCCAAAGCTCTTTACAGCCTTAAAACAAAAGAGATGGGTAGATAAACAGAGGAATAAATATGGCATGGTATGACAGACTTTTAGGTAGAACTATAGAGGCGGAGGAGAAGTTAAATCCTGCTCAGTCATTTATATCTTTAGATGAAGGTATGACTCTTGATACCAGAGAGATAAAAGATAATTATAGATCAGCGTATGAAGAACTAGAGGTAGTTAACCGTGCTGTAAATATGATTGTAGATGATGTTTCAGATATTCCATTTGAAATAGGAGATAAGATTAAAGGAATCACGCCTGTCAAAGATAATGTTCGAAGAAGCCGTGTAGATTTAATACTTAATAAAGAACCAAATCCTTTTCAAGATGTTAGTACTTTTAAAAGGAACTTAATAATAGATTTATTAATAGACGGAAACATATTTGTTTATTTTGATGGAGCACATCTTTATCAATTACCAGCAAGTAATGTAACAATTCATACTGATACTACTACTTATATAGATAGATATGAATATGACGGACACATAGATTACGCTCCTAGAGAAATTATACATATTAAAGAAAACTCATTTAATTCGATCTATAGGGGCGTTCCAAGATTAAAACCAGCTTACAGAACAATGTATTTGCTGGATAACA
>VTLG01017026.1_pt1 | contig 13237 bp, 16 predicted proteins | sample 4694571 | NCBI WGS metagenome assembly VTLG01 (sample SAMN12604809, study PRJNA352737) | marine metagenome | biome: ENVO:00000447; feature: ENVO:00000209|ENVO:00000569|ENVO:01000036; material: ENVO:00002151; isolation source: viral sequences binned using virsorter ... | reverse complement strand
TAGCCACACTTCCTAGTCCCATTTTTAATTTATTTAGTCCAGCTCCAAGAAATTGTTTTCCCGGAAAATTTAAATTTTGAAAAAAATTCTGAGCTTGATTAGTTTGAGGAAGACCTGTTGCGGAAATTCCAATTTGATCAGGAACCCCCTGAATACCTCCATAGGTTGGAGCTTTATAATAATTTTGAGGCAACTGGAATCCTCCACCTCCACCACCTTGTGATGGATATTTAATTCCTGGCGTCGCCAGTTGTGTGAGCCCTGTTCCGGGGGCCGTGGTCCCTGTTCCTTGGTTTCCCCAAGGCATCATACTTGAATAATAATTATAATAATCTTGTCCTGTTTCTAATGGCATTATCTTCTCCCGCTAGGTTGTATCCCAGCTCTAAAGGTTCCAAATCTCCAGCTGTCATTGGTTCCACTACTATTTAATTTCAAAGCGACCTGTCTTCCTCTCGCTCGAGTACTAATAAACGTTGTTGTCGAGTCCACGGTAAACGGACCTAAAGGACTGCCCGCTTTAGCATCGCCAGGATAATCTCTAAGTTGAATGGTCACCGCAATGTCACCGGTTAAAGCTTTAAAGTCTGGAATGAATCGTGACATGGAAAGTAAATCATTACCCGCTCCATCTAAAGTAAAATCTCCTGAAGTTAAACTGGCTGTCATCGTTGAGCCATTGTCATTGTTCCCTGTTTCTTGAGCATAAAGATAACCTCGTCCGGGTGTCACGCCTTGAACCGTTGGACTAGAAGCAGCAGTATCATTCACCACATAGCTCGTTGCATATGGTTTATCAAAGGCTCCTTTATCTGCCCACGTGGTTCTGGCTAATGTGCCCACGGACCAGACATTTTCTAAATAATTATAATTCACGACTCGATTAATTTCATTGGAGTCTGCTGTTGGATAATACCAACTCACTTCATTAAAGTCTGCGTTAACTCCTGTATAAATTTCAGGAACTAAACGAATATCATTAAAGATATAATCCTCTACAGTGCAAGGAAGTGTTTTAACCGCTCCGTCAAAAGCTAAGAATCCACCTGCAGAATTCATCCAGTAGACAACACCATCAACATCAACCGCTGCATGCTGGCCCACCACTCCACATTGTCTTCCAAGTTGTTGAAAGCCAAACGTGTAGGGTGGTCCAATAAATTGCATTGAATGAGCTGAGGTATCAGTCAACACAACGATTTGTCCCTTCGATCTTACTGCGGCTCTGATTTCAGTTCCGTCAGAAAGTCTTTGGGACCCTGCTGTGTTATCAGCAGTAATAACAAAATCGGTAATAGTTTCTTGATCCGAAAAACGAATCAACATGGGATCATAAGTGGATGAAGTTCCAATTGTAGTTTCAGTTCCAAAGACACATAAGTGTCTGTCTGGAGTTGAAACTAAAGCAATTCCATTTTTCGTAGGAACCTTACTCGCATTCACCCCTCGACTAAAACCTCCAGTACTTCTATTATAATCTAGAAGATTAACCATAGGAAGCATACTTCCCTTATTAACACTGGTATCCCAAATATAAAGTCCACCTTGATAACGACAGGCAATAACATCTTCACCATACAAATCTGCAGTCCAGTTCACAGCATCGACTTCCACCGTTGTAGGTCTTGCAGTTCCCCATGTAGATTGTCCCCAGAGTCCTGCACCCCAACCAAATCCTAACACGGAGATTGCATCTCCAGTGACAATAGAAATAGTTGCGGTTGCTGAACCGTTTCCTGAAATAGTTCCTGAGGCCGCTGAGGCCATAGTAATGGTAAAAGTGTTGGTAGTTACGGTTTGAATTTCAAATTCTTTTTCAAAATCAGCATCCACATAACCCACTCCTGTGGGAGCGGTTACTGACGCAAAGGTTACAAAGTCCCCTACACCAGCTCCATGAGCAGTCCAGTTCACTGTCACCTCAGTTGTCGCATTAGTATCAAAAGCTGAAGTTAAACTTTTCGCTACTGCTGTAGTGCCATAAGCTCCATATCGTTGAGGGCTTACATCATTAATAGAGTTATCTGTTTTTTGGTAAATATATTGTTTTTTATTGGTGGCTATAAAATCAAAGTTTTCTGAATCTAAAGAAGAAAAAGGTTGTTGAGCTCGTGGAGCTCCGATCAAGGCGCTCGTTATAACTTTAGTCCAGCCTCCAATTTTTTCTGGAAGTCCATAGCGAAAACGTACATTGTCAGAATCAATCCAACGTCCTTGAGCTCCCGTTTCCGTGAGCTGTTTGTCTATTCCGGGTTTGAAAGGTACCTGTATTAAAGGCATAAAACTCCTTAAGTTTTAATAATATAATTAACAACTAAATAAGGAGGGAGTATAGCTACAGCGGATGAAGTTCCAGTCCAAGTATGGGTATGAGAACTGCCTCCTCCTGTATTTTCTAAAGATAAATTAACTGAACCACTAGCAACACTTAAACCTGAAGCATCGATAGCTGTTTGAACTGCTCCCGTTCCTCCGGTCCAGGATCCAGTAGGCCATCCAGTTGTTACACCTCCATGGGTATGGGCAGGAATTTGTGAAGAGGTTAAAGTTGTACCGGCATTTGTTCCACTCAATGTTGGAGTATCGGTAGTTGCTCCTCCTGTATCTGCCATGTCATAGCTACTTCCTCCATCATAACCAGCGGGAAATACTCCTTGTAAATTGGGAACATTAAAAGTTAAAGATCCATCTCCACTTCCATAAGTAATACCGATGGCGCTAAATAAATCTGCATAAGTCGTTCGGTTGACCGCTGTTCCATCACATAATAACCAATTGGTTGGTGCCGCGGCAGCACCATACATTATAATAGATCCTACAGGACATAAATCTGTTTCGGTCGACCACTCGGGCGCCGTAGCTCCCGTATTGGTTTTAAGGAACTGGCCTGCTGATCCAATTCCTAATTTAGCAATTGTAGTAGAAGCTGTGGCATACATTAAATCCCCAGCTGTAAAGGATGTTAAACCTGTCCCCCCACTTGCAATTCCTAAAACAGTACTTAGTGTTGTGGCTCCGGTAACCGTTAAGGTTCCATCCACGGCAGCATTACCTGTGCATTCTAAAGTAGCAATTTCTAAATTATCTAATCCTCTTACTGCTGCAGCTCCAGAACCTGCTCCATCAAAATAAAATTGAGCTGCTTTTCCATCTTGTAAAGAAACATTTCCACCTGATCCTTGTGTAAAGGTAATGGTATTCGTTGTACCATTAATAAAGATATAAGATGTATTAGCCGTATTGGGACTAATGGTAACAGTAGGATCCCCTGAAGATCCTGTAAATTTGATAACCGGATAGTTTCCATCTTCTGTATGATCAGCTCCATCCACAGGTGAACTCGCCTGTACTAATAAAGTATGGGTTGTTCCTGTAATAGCTACAGATTTGTAGCCTCTAATTCTGTCTATAATATCCCAGTTATAATTACTGGTTGTACCCCAGGAGCCTGACTGTTCTCCTGTTGTTATTGATTCAATTCCTAAATTTGTTGTATATGACGATGCCATTAATGTACCCTAATCCAAGTTGTTGTATTTGAAGAGTCGACTTCTGTCCACCCATAAGCGGCGCCATCATTGACCGTTAACGTTACTGGCACTTGAGTTGCATTAACCAATGCACTTCCCGTCACAGTAACATCATTTGGAAGGACATTCAAGCTTACTCCTGTAACATCTACATCTACTTGTACTGTGACTGTTACATCATTAACGGTAAGCGTAACAGGAACATTAGTAACAGCAGGATATACACTAACCTGAACTGATACATCATTAACCCCAAGCGTAATCGGTACGTTAGTAACGTTAACTGTAACACTAGTGTAAGTAACTTCGAGAGCTTGGGAAGCCCATGCGGCTCCGGCCCATGTTGAATCGCCAAATAACATAATTTTATCCTATTTGCTATATAGCATAGGAAATTTTAAGATGAAAGTCTCTTTTTAAACCAAGCAGGAAGACCTAAATGAGGACGGGTGTCAAATTCATTTTCTTTTGCTTCTTTAGAATTAGCTTTATTATAGTGTAAAAAAACTTGAAGACAACTCTCCCCTTGAAAAGGCTCTCTCCAGTGTTCCAATTCACATCCAGAATAAACCAACAGATCCCCTAGATTTAAATCTATGCTTACTCCTTTAGCCTCACTCCGGTTTGTTAGTTTTTTTCCATCTACTCTTCCAACATTTTCATATGGACTTAAATAGATGGGCCATTTATCTCCCCCTAATCTTAACGTAGTGGATATTTCACAACTAAACCGATCTTTATGTCTTACTAATTCGTCTCCTTTTTGATAAAATCTTGTATAAGTATAGGTGGGGTGTAACTTGAAACCTGTCTCTTTTTCCATGATGGGTTGAACCCAAGTCAATAAAGTTTCCATAGCTATATCGGAATAATGGCAATAGGAAGTAGCTGCTACATCGTCACCCCATGTTCCCCATTCCTCCGTAAACTGAGAAAGATATTTTTTATCCAGCAATGTTCTAAAAACTTTTCTTTTTAATGAAAAATATTGAGTGATAAATTTTGCCAGTTGAGGACTGATTGCTTTTTTTACTACAATATATTTATTCTTTTTGAAGCTCATTTGTGTTTAGTCGGATCCAATACAATGTTACCGGAGATACTAACCCTAGTTTTATTCGATGTGTAAAAAGGAAAAACTTGATGCGTAAGTTTAGCAGGAAAAAATAACATAGTTCCCTCATCTTTAGGAGAAAGCAGATAACTAAAATGTTCTAGTCTTCCCAAAGAACTTATATAGGTAAACTGAAAATCAGAGGCTTGAGCCCTGTATGAATGGCTGGCAAATTTTAATGCATGTTCTTTTTTATGATGAGTTGGAATGGTCACCCATATTACAAAAGAAAAGATCCCCTTATGAGTATGAGGAGGATTAAATTCATATTTTTTTTGAAAATTAACCCACAAATTGTCTACGACAAAGGGACAATTACGGGTTAATATACTGGGGACTACGTCTCTGCTAAACTCTTTAAAATACATTTCTATAAGGGGTGGTAAAACATCCCTACCAAACACCTTATCTTTATCTTGTATTTTAAATGAATGACTAATGTTACCCGCTAAGTTAGAATTATAACTTTGAGATGATTTCCTCTTTATACATTCTTTTAAATATTTCATTGCCTCACTAGTTAATTTTGTTTCTATCCATCCATCAGCAGGAAATCTTCTCTCTATTGGGGTAGAAAAATATTTATTTTTTTGGAGGTTCATCTTTTTTCATGCTATCTGCCCGAGATATATGGGATGGAACAACTTGTATATTCCAATGAATAAATCGAAAAGGCTCTAATCCCATATCGACAGGATATTGATGGGGAGTATAGCCAGGAATAATAACCATTGTTCCAGGTTTAACGTTATAATGAACCGCTTCATTACCAAAACTAATTTTACTTGGATCTTTTTGAGGAAGCTTAGTCATCAGAGCTCCAGGTCGGGGATCATGTAAAACAGGCATCGAAGTTCGCTTACTCGCTTTTAAAAAGAAAAACCCTGTGACATGCTGATTCCAATGTGTATGAGTATTATGATTACCTCCTCCTTTGTGTGAAAATTCTTGAACCCAACATTCCGTAAAATGTAAACTGTGATTTCTTAAATCAAATCCACACCAATCTAAAAATTGAAAACTTCTAGCACCAGCAAACTCAACAAACTCTTTAGCTGCAGGATCAGCATTAAAAGATTCGGAATGGTTAGACAAAGCAAAATCGCCTAGAGAGGCTTTGAATAATTTATCTCTCTCTTTAATTCCTGCTTGTAAATTCTTTTTTCTCGATTTTTTTAAATATCGATCTGTTAGTTTTAACATGGGTTTAACAAACATAGGACAGTCGGCAGTCCAAACAGGAGTACCGAAATAGGTCACATTATTAAACTTTACGTGAGTATTGCTTCCTTCCATATTATTTAAACGGAAAGCCTAGATGCCATACTACTAGACTATACCTTACTCCTTTCGTTACGGGTTTAACTCTATGCCATACAAAACTTGGAAACACAACAACAGATCCTTTGGGTAAAATTTCTTTACATACAATAGGCTGTGATTCTTTATCCGGATCATTCTTTCTCAAATCAAATTCTAATTCTCCCCCTTTATATGTCTTAGGATCTGATAAAGTTACTGTCATAGAGAGCTTTCTAATCTTTCCCTTAGTTGGCCCCTTTTCAGTATAAGTTTTATCCCAGCCATCAAAATGCCAATCATAATATTGTCCTTTTTTATATTTAGTAAATTGACATGCTTCGGACCAATCCCAATCAAAATTCCAACCTGAATTTGCGTTAGCGCGATAAACATAAGGGTGAATTTCTTTGTAAATCCATGGGTCACTCATCCACACAACATTAGAATCTCTTTTCTTTTTCAAATCTTTTATTTCATCTTTGGTCAAAGGGTTCTTATCTAAATTTCTATTTCGACCTTGATTTCCAGTAATGGCAATGACTTCTTTTTTCTTTTCTGATTTCCCATATTGTATAATCATATCACAAATTCTAGGGGGAATGACAGATTGAAAATACCAATAGTGATGTGTTAAATTCATAATCTAAATTCTCCTCATTTGAGTAAGTGGATACCGCAGACCTTTACCTGTTACACTACCAAAAAATGTAATTAAGGTAAGCCTGTCAGTCTTGCTTTTATCAGCATTTCTTGATGCATGCCAGGTACCCCCATCAAATAATACTAGTCTATTAAAATTAGAAAATAATTCAATTTTTTTACGAAATTTAGAATTAGATTTATCTCTATATTTTTCCATACGTTTGGGGTCTTTTAAATCTTTATAAAATCTTTTTTTCTCCTCCAAATATTCAGAGTCAGTATTAAAATACTTTCCTTCGTACAAACAAGTTCCACTTTGAGGATGATCACTTAAATAAATAATTACAGTGAACTCATACTCGTTGTCTCGATGTATCCAACCTTCATCTCCATAGACATTATAAGGCACTCGTTGAAAATATTGACTTGCTTTCCACTTTAATCCCTCCTCACTCATTATTTGAGTAGGATAAAGGAGAGCTATAATCTTTCGAGTTGACCACAGAAAGAATTGATTATTCACTTCATGGAGAGGCAAAGTTCTTGTACCAGGCCAGGTATTATCAGGAGCGGGTACATATTTTAATCTCGTTGATAGTTTCACGATATCCTGGGGATCAGTAAAAAAATTATCTACAACTAAAGTGGGCCACTGCATAATTAAATACTATCATATGTGATTGTTAAAAGAACATTAAGTTGTTTGGATTGATTCGAAGTAATAAAATATTTTTGTGTACTGGGGAACATAACAAAGAAATCATTTTTCATGGGTTCATGCCAGGTTCGGTTAGCTCTGCGATTGGCATCATATTCTATAACAATGTCACAGGATTGGTCACTTACATCAACCCCATAAACAAGAGTATAATCAGCAGACTCTCTTAAATTTAAAGGGTCTACGGTATTTCTTAAAAAAGATTGTTGGTTCTGTTTATAAACATTACCCCACTGAGCCTTAGGAATAAGGTTCTTGCGATAGTCAGCATTAAAATGATCTCTTATGTAATCTTTGAACCAATTTAATGGTGGGGAATATGGACTAACATAATCTAAATAAGAATAGTCTTTAGAATTAGTACTGATGCGTTTGTCAGTTGCATAAGATTGAAGAATATCATTTTTGAGTTGAGTCCGATTAATTTCAAAACCCTTAGGACATTCAACTGGGCCGGAATATAAATCTATTTGACTTAATACTTTCTTCTTCATGTAGAAGAATATATAGGATTTAAGGGTATTTGTAAAGGTGAGGATTAAAAATTGATAGAGATCAATTAAACAATGACTGGGTCCCAAGCTTTAGTAGATTCATTCCAATCATAAACTAGCCCATCATTAGGGTTAGGTGTTGGGGGTTCCCATTGTGCCGTTGTAGTATTTAAAGTCCAACTTGGATAAGGTTGTTTTGCGTGGAAAATATCATTATCTTCATCATAGTACATACCTATTCCTGCGTAGGTACCTCTTAAAGGAGTTCCGCCTGTTGAATGAATTCCACCAGCAGTATTCCAAGAAGTTTGTTTCCATAAAGGCCAGTGGTGAACTCTTTCTAAAAATTGTCTACCTATTTCTTCATCTTCAACACCATCAGCGTTTTGACAATTCTTATCGGATACAACATGAACTGCAATAACTTTACCTCTAATTCCTAATTTTGCAAAATGTGCCATAATTTATTGATATCTATATCTAATCATTACTACCCCAGAACTACCTATTCCTCCTGGACCGGATGGGCATATACACCCTCCACCGCCTCCACCACCACTATTACTTAGTGTAGCTGGTGTCGCTTCGCAATTCCCGCCAGTGCCTCCACCGCCGGCGCCACCTGCTGGTGCGTTTCCATCAGCAATATATATTCCTCCGCCTCCACCGCCTGAGAAATATCTAGTTGATGAAACTGGTCCTGGAGTTCCATAAGTTGGAGCTGTTGGACCGATAAATCCATCGAGGATCTGTGAGCCGGCTCCACCTATTCCACCATAAGTACCACTACTTGTTGTTTGACCTGAAGTCTGAGCTCCGCCGCCACCTCCACCTTGTCTGTGATTAGGGTTCGTTGTAGCTGTTGTTGCTATTCCATTTCCTCCATCTGTTCCTTGAACTGGACTAACAACAGGATAATTTCCTGTTCCACCTGGACCAGGAGTACAAGTATAGGCACCCGGATTTCCTCCGCCGCCACCTGATCCTCCATCTCCTGCGTCGTCACCTGGGCCGGTGTATTGTCCACCATCTCCACCTCCGGCAGACGTTATTGTATCAAAAGTTGAAACTCCTCCAGGAGCTTGAGCTGGGCTATCACTAATATTCCCAGGACCTCCTGCACCTACTGTAATTGAATAAGGGGATGCTGTTACTGTTATTCCTGCAGGTCCTACTAAAGGACTGCCGCAAGTATTACATGCTGAAAAATATCTGAATCCGCCTCCGCCGCCACCTCCGGAATAACTTTTTCCGCCTCCACCACCGCCAGCGACTACGAGATATTCAACCGCGTTTTGGGGAGCCGCACTTGCGAGTGAAGCCACACAAAAAGTTCCATCTCCTGTAAAAATATGTGTTTTAAAATTACCACATGTTACAACTGCATCTCCACCTGTAGCAGTAATATATGAAGCACCTGTCACATTTGCCGTTGAATCATGTATATCTTGCCAACCTTTGGTTGCATCTACATAAATCATCGTCACGGATTGAGCTTCTGTGGCTAAAGCTGCATTGTTAGAACTTCCATTAATATTAGATCCAGCTCTACATAAGGTAACATTATTAGTATCCCACGTCTCCGCATAATCTTTTAATGCAATGATATCTCCAACGCTTGGAGAAGTTGGAAGTGCGACTGTAAGTGCTCCTGATGTTGTATTAACGAAATATCCGCTTCCATTAGCTGCAGTGAATCCTGCTGTTTTTACCGTCGTACACCAGTTTACAGTCCCTGTTCGTCCTAGACCAACAGCGGTTCCATTATTTGTAATTGTTGCTCCACAATCAACGGTTAGACTTCCACCGGATAAAACTTTTATTTCTCCACTAGAGTTGACTTTTATTTTAGCCCCTGATGGAATTAAAAGATTATCACTACTATCTCCGAATGTAGTATCTGTTCCACTAACAGGAATGATTTTATTTACTTCAATTTTGTCTGCATCTACTGATACAGTATCGCCACTATCTCCTACTGTAACAGTAGTACCCGATTGTGGACTTAATTTATTTACTTTGATTTCGCTCATATGATTCCTAGTCCTCTCACCTAACTTATATTAATTTTAAATTTATGTAAATACATAATAACTGCTTTTATTTCACTTTTGCCCATTATACAATCGACAATGTTCCGGTTACAGTAATAGTTACCGGTACGCTTATAGGTCCTCCTAATACTCCATTTTCCACTGTTTGTGTAATAGATATATTAGATGACTGATTATTAATAAATCCATTAGGACCTGTCGTTCCTACAATATTTAAAATTCCGTTAATTACTCCGGACATATTACTCCTTATGAACTTATAGTGTCAATGTATGAAAAAACTACATCTAAAGATGATGCATCACTAGACACTCCATACACCACATCACCGCTTTTGACTACAACTTTAGCCCCACCCTGAATCAATTCAATGGATCCTCCTGGTGGAATATTTGCGTCTTTACAAAGATAATAGTTAGTTGCTGAATTAGTAATATACACATCCACTGTAATAGAGGTAGTAAGTATATTACAGCACCGAATACCAATTATAGCATCATAATTTCCTGCGCTTAATAACGTTGCTGGACTAGTCCCTGTTGCTGAAGCGAGTGAGTTTCTAAAATCTTGTGCCATATTTTATCCTTATTCTATATTATACTATAATGCAACAGCCATTGCTATTGCGAATCCTGCTGAAGCAGCGGTACCACTTGAAGCAGAGGTTAATCTTCCTTTAGCATCTACGGTAATAGAAGCCACAGTATATGAACCAGCACTCACGGCTGTGTTTGCTAATGTTAAAGCTCCGCCGGTTGCAATCGTTGCATCTCCCGACATGTCCTCTTCTTCGTAGCTGGTACCATCAGCGATTAAAATTTTGTTAGCGGTAACACTAGGCATTATAAATTTAGAGCCTACTGTTAAATTATTACTTGTGACCACGGACCCGGTGCCCGCTGAGTTAAGATTTAAATCTAAATTCGCATCTCCTACTGCCGCAATGATAGGAGCATTTCCAGTATCCTTATTCGTAATGTTTATATAGTTGGCTGCGCTAGCCGTCTTTGTAAACATTAAGAATTCATTACTAGAATCATCAACAATTCCTTGAGAAGTATCCATGACAATGTTGTAAGCATTCATGGTTAAAGAACCTGCTAAAGAAAGAGCTCCAGTATTATCTCCAAAGACCACGGTTCCATCCGTACTCTTCATCAAACCTTTACTTGCTGGTAATGTACAGAAAACAGATTTCGTTCCTGCGCTAAAACTTTCTAAAGCATCTCCATTAGAAGAAGTAATGGCCGTTCGCGTTAGGGTAGCGCCCGAAGCTGTAAAAACTCCATAGCCTACTTCCCATTCATTATAAGAATCGGATTCATGGAAGATACAGTAATAGGTAGTATTACCATCTCCAATTCCAGCTGAGAAACCTTCAAAATCTTCAACAGCTCCTAGTAAAGTAATAGTACCCGTACCAGTCGTCGTTGTAGTTTCTTTTACACGATCGTTTACGATAAAAGCCATTTATTATCCCGTTACTGTTAATAGTCCGCTTGCACCTGGTGTAGGGAAAACAATTTTAAACGTACCATTCGTAGCCGTTTTGTTTTCCGTAAAATCTAAAAAGAAACAAGCTGCATTAGTTACTAAAGTTGCACTTGTATTATAGATTAACGCATACCTTGCAGTAATTGTTACACTTGTGTATTCAGGATCGGTAAAATCAGCATACGCTGTCGTTCCTGTAGTTCCTACAGTATTACCACTTAAGACAACTCCACCAGCACTATATCCTGTACCGGATGCTTCGTTAGTAGCTGCGTAAGCTGTGTAATCTGCTAGACTTGATGCGGAGCTAGTATAGAGTGCAATTTTAAAAGTATCATTTGCAAAATCATGATCTCCTTTGATCAGCTCACTTTTAAAACTTGTACATACTACATTTGCCATTTATTTTCTCCTATGCTCTTGTTCGTGGCGCATTCAGAATTTCTCTGACGACACCATTCATATATTCATCTCTTCGTCTTCGACCTTGTTGTTCAATGCCAAGCCCTGTTAGAGATTGTTGATATTTTTGCTCGTATAATTGATACATTCTATCGTTTGCTAAGAATGCAAATGCCTCTACGAGACAGGCATATGAGAGCGTATTGGGAGCATTCACGCTCAAATACGTTGTAGTGTTAGTGGATGCTAAAGCAGTTCCAGCACTCGCTGTAGGTCTTCTAACATAAGCAACCTCAATATTCAAGGCTGTATCTGGTGTAGGAGAAACAAAAAGTTTTGTTTCGTCCCAATTCGCATAATATTTAGGAGTACCCTGAGTAATTCTAGTCCCTGAATACTCATCCATGAATGAAATATCTTTTTGCATTAAATAAGTTCTAGTTTGAGGACTAGCGGTAGCATATGTGGTCACATATCTAATAATTAAAATTCCTGTAGGAAGAGATACAAAAGGGGTTCCAGCCGTTAAACTAGAGTAATCATTTTGTCTAAACACATCCAGATCTACATCGGTCATAATTCTATATTCAGCATCGGATATAAAATCATTAACAATTGTAGAAGTTATAACTGTGCTCGTAGTTTCTGTGTACTCTCTGATTTTGGTAACTAATTCATCATAGGTCATGGTGTTATTGTAACGGGTCCTGCTGATACAGAATTCCCGCCTCCTCTTATACTTCCCACTGTAGCAGTATTTGTATCAACTGTAAAATAATACCAGTCAGTAGGATTAGTTAAATTTCTTACTGTTGCCCCTGCAGAATGGGTAGCCGCAGTGGATCCATAAGCTCCCCTTTGGACCCATTGTGGATTCATCGAAGTAGCTTGGGGAGAAACTTGTCCTAAAACATTTGAACTAATTGTAGAATATCTAATGAGTTCACTTCCAATTAAAGCAACTTGAGGTTCATTGTCATTAGTTGTTAAAAAAGAACTCCCATCGGTTAAGGTAATTCCACTGTTTGTTGTTGTATCTGTAATGGCAGAAGCTAAAGTAGTTGTCACGTTTGTATATCTTCCAACGGTAATTGTATATCCTGCCGCTTTAATAATATTAGTACCACTAATTCCATCAAAATCTTTAGGGGTTGCATAGCCAGCAACAGGATCATCAACAGTACCCGTACCCGGAGCCACTTCAATTGTTCCTCTAAACCTAACCGTTGTAGAAGTATCTCTACCATGACTGGGTGAATTAACAAAAATAATAGCAGAAGCGGCAGCATACGTTTCGAAAGGATTGGTTGGTAATAAAATAGTAACAGCAGGTGCTGCTCTTTCAGGAGGGCGAGGATGTTCTAACGCTACAGCATCTCCTCCTCTAACTTTTAATTCTAATTGAGGTTGCTTGGATTCAAATTCAGAAATATGTACCCACGCACCTGTCCATTCACGGACCATTTCCTTGTAGGGAAACTGTAATC
>VTLG01013594.1_pt1 | contig 13237 bp, 11 predicted proteins | sample 4694571 | NCBI WGS metagenome assembly VTLG01 (sample SAMN12604809, study PRJNA352737) | marine metagenome | biome: ENVO:00000447; feature: ENVO:00000209|ENVO:00000569|ENVO:01000036; material: ENVO:00002151; isolation source: viral sequences binned using virsorter ... | reverse complement strand
TTAATGGTATCTACACAACTGCTTTGCCAAATTGCACAAAAAGAAGATGGGTCAAAAATGTTTGCTTTAGCAGATGCTATTGATCTACAAAGATTGTTACCAGAAAAAGTTTTAAATGATATTGAATTATTTTTGTTTGAACTAAAAATAGATGTTGAAACAGCAAAAAACGATTAAAGAGAAATAGCTGGTTAAACTTTGAGTTGTTTCTCGCATCAGAGTTAGGTAAAACATTAACAGAACTTAGACAAAATATGACAGAAGAAGAATTTATATATTGGGCTGCATATTATGAAAATAAATATGAGAATGAAAAAAAGATGCGTCAAAGAGCAAATAACAGGTAAGATAAAAGAAATGTATTTTAGAAGCTAAGTGGCTGAAAGTATTGTTACCTTAAGAGTTGACACCAGAAATGCTGTCAGTTCTTTAAATAATGCTTCTGCAGCAACAAATAAATTATCAACAGCCTCAAAAGGTGCAACTAAATCTTTAGCTGCAACATCTACAGCAGCAAAAGGTTTAGGTACAGCATTAAGAAATAGTATTGCGCCAATTGTTGCTATTGGTACAGCTTTTTCTGTTTTAAATGGAAGTATTGGTACTTTTTTAGCAAGAGAAAGAGATATAAAAATACTTGAACAAGGTATAAGTAATTTAGGTGCTGGCGCACATACTTTAAGAGAATTACAAGAAGTAGCAGATAGATTTGGAAAAACAACTTTATTTAATCAAGAAGATTTTACAAGAGGTTTTAACCTATTAACAAGTTTTAGAAATATTGGTGTGGATTCTTACGAAAGAGTTGCCCAAGCAGCAGCAGATATTGCACAAGTAAACCAAGTTGATGTCAGTACATCTTTTATGCAATTAGCAAAAGCATTACAAGACCCTGAGAGAAATTTATCAAACTTAAATCGTTCTGGTATTGCTTTCACAAAACAACAAACAGAAGTAATAAAACAGTTAATGAAAACAAATAGAGTTGCAGAAGCACATACAATGATATTAGATATTGTTGATGAAAGCTACAATAAATTAGCCCAAGCTGCTGCTGTTGGATTTGCTGGTTCTGTTGATACTTTAGGAGAATCTTTTAGAGATTTTGGCGAATCTATAGGAAAGGCACTTATACCTGTTTTAGATCCAGCAGTAAAAGGTTTAACAGCAATATTAAATTTTTTAAATTCAGAAGGCGGTCAAGCTACAGCAATTCTTGCTGGTATTGCTTTGGGAGCAAAAGGTATTTCTGTAGCAGTTCCTTTAGCTGTTGCTGGTTTATCTAAGTTTGTCATATCAGCACAAGCTACAGCAGTTTCCTCTGCATTGGCTGCAACTGGATTAAAAGGTATGGCAGCAGCAAGTTTTTTAGCTGCTGGTGGTATATCAAAAGCAACTATTGCTGTTCATGCTTTTAAATTAGCTATGGTAAAAACTGGTATTGGTGCATTAGTAGTTGGTTTAGGTTTTTTAGCTGCTGCTATATTAAAGGCTAAAAATGAACAAGCAGAATTTAACGAGCTTTTAGAATCTGGTACCGCTGCTAATATAAAAGAAGAAATAAAAGCTGCTGAAGAAGAGGTTGCAAAATTAGAAAGAAGTCTTGAAGGTTTAGGTACAAATAGAAATGATGCTGGCTCTGAAACACGAATCACAAGAGATTTAAAAGAAGCAAACGAACAATTAGATAAATTAAAATCTAGCCTTGAGGCAGCAGAAGCTAGAGAAACGACAGCAGAATTTGATATTCAACTTGAAGATTTAAAAAATATTAATAAAGAATTAACAACAGCAGTACAAAGAGAAAAAATTATTGGAGAAGAAAAAAGAAAAGAATTTGATCTTGAACAGCAAATTGCAGCAATAAGAAAAGAGTTTGATGGAGAGGAAGAAGCAAGACTTGTTAACTTGGCAAAATCAAACCATCGCTTAAGAGAACAAAAAACTGAAATTGAAAGGATTAATGAAGCAGCTGAAAGACAAAAAGAAATATTTAAACAAATAGGAGATAGTATAGCAACAGGTGTTTCTGATGCTTTGGTTGATGCAATACTACATACACAATCATTAGCACAAGCTGCAAGTGCATTATTAAATGATATAGCAAGACAATTTTTAAGACTTGGTATTAATACAGCTTTAGGTGCTATTTTTGGTGGACCATTTGCAGACTTACCCGGATTTGCTAAAGGTGGAAGGCCACCTGTTGGTAGAGCATCAATCGTAGGCGAGAAAGGACCTGAATTATTTGTTCCAACTTCTGCCGGTACAATAATTCCAAATGATCGAATAGGCGGTGGCATAACAAATAATATTGTTGTTAATGTAGATGCATCAGGCTCTAATGTAGAAGGTGACGAACAACAAAGTAGAGAGCTTGGTCTTGTTCTTTCTACTGCAATACAGGCACAATTAATTCAAGAAAAACGACCCGGAGGTTTACTTGCATAATGGCTACATTTCCATCATTTACACCTACCTATGTTGGCTTTAATAAACAATCAGCACCATTTAAAAGACTTGTACGTTTTGCAGATGGTTATGAACACAGAGTTTTATTTGGTTTAGCTAGTCATCAAAACCCAAAAACATTTACAGTACAATTTAATGAATCAGAAGAAAATGCAGATGTAATCGAGGCATTTTTAGATAGTAGAGCAAATGACCAAGCAAGCTTTACTTTTACACCAACTGGCGAAGGAACATCAAAAACAGGGACATACAGCCAATCTGGAACCACAATTACAATTACTGTTACCAAGCATGGTATAGCAATCGGCGAAACTGTAACTCTTGATTTTACATCTGGCTCTGCAACAGATGGTACTTTTGTAGTTGCTTCTTCTGCTTCTGTAAATACCTTTACTGTTACTGCTGCCTCGAGTGCTACTAATAGTGGCAATGTAACTGTTTCTGTATCTGGCGCAAAACAATATGTATGCGAGAATTGGACAAAAACTATTCCATACAATAATAGAGCTATATTAAGTTGTACATTTAGAGAGGTGTTTGAACCATGAGTAGTAGTGTTATAAGTGATATTCAATCAATAAATCCGTCATCAATTATTGAATTATTTACACTTACCACAACTGCAGCCCTACATGGTTCTGCCACAACTTATAGATTTCATGCTGGTTCAAGTTTAAATTCTAATGGCGAAATTGTTTGGGCTGGTAATACTTACCAGAGATTTCCTGTACAGGTAGAAGGCTTTGCATACCAAAAAGGACAACTTCCTAGACCAACTTTATCTGTTAGTAATGTTCTTGGTACTATTACATCAATACTGCTAACTGTTAATGAAACAACAACTGGTAATGATTTGACAGGTGCAACAGTAACAAGAATAAGAACGTTAGCAAAATTTATTGATGCAGTTAATTTTGCTGGTAATGTAAATCCTTATGGAACACCAGACCCAAATGCTGAATTTCCACAAGAAATTTATACGATAGATAGAAAATCACAAGAAACAAGAGAGGTTGTAAGTTTTGAACTTGCTGCACCTATTGATCTTGCTGGTGTTCGTGCGCCAAAAAGACAATGTACAAGAGCAGAATTTCCTAGTATTGGTCGAATAAAAATATGATTTGGAAGCAAGATGCTTTAGTTCATGCAAAAGAGCAAGACCCAAAAGAGTCTTGTGGTTTATTATTAGAAATAAAAGGAAAAGAAAAATATTTTCCCTGTAAAAATTTATCAACTTATTCACAACAATGTTTTATTATTGACCCAGATGATTTTGTAAAAGCAGAAGAAACTGGAAATATTTTAGCTGTTATTCATAGCCACCCTGTAACACCACCTATTGCAAGTCAAGCAGATAAAATAAGTTGCGAAAATTCAGACTTACCTTGGCATATAGTAAATCCAAAAACAGAACAATGGGGTTACTATGAGCCAAGTGGTTATAAACCAACATTGCTTGGTAGGCCTTGGGTTTGGGGTGTTACTGACTGCTGGTCTTTAGTAAGAGATTGGTATAAACAAGAAAAAAATATTGTCTTGCGTGATTGGGATAGACCAACAACACCACAACAGTTTTTAGAAAAACCTTTATTTGAAAGCTGTGCTTGGCGTACTGGTTTTCGAGAATTGAGAACTGATGAAAAATTAATCAATGGTGATGTTCTTTTAATGAGTATTTTAAGTCCAACACTTAACCATGTGGCAATTTTTTTAGATGGCGATGTTTTACATCATTTAGCAGATAGAATAAGTTGTAAGGAACCATATAACAGATGGTTATTAAAATGTACTGGTAAAAGGTATCGTTATGCTTCGTAAAGTAAAACTGTATGGCGATCTTGCTAAAGTAACAGGCCATAAGGAATTTGATGTTGCGGTAAATACAACAGCACAAGCTGTAAGTTTTTTAATAAATAACTTTCCGCAACTAGAAAATTATATGTCAAATAAATATTATCAAGTGTTATGTGATAAAGATGATGTTGGTATTGATGAATTACATTTTCCTGTAGGACAATCTGATATAAAATTTGTACCTGTAATATCTGGTGCTGGTGGTAATTTAGGAAGAATACTTTTAGGTGGTGCTTTAATTGCAATGAGTTTTGGTGTTGGTGGTTTTAGTTTTATTGGTGATCCTTTAAGTTTAGGTGGAACAGGTTTTTTTGGTTTTGCTTCTGCTGGTGCTGGTGCAAAAGCTGCTTTTGGTATAGGTGCTGCTTTAGTTCTTTCTGGTGTAAGTGGTATGTTGTTTCCAGTACCAAAACTTCCAGAATTTAGCTCAGAGCAAGACCCAAGATTGTCATTTAGCTTTAGTGGAACACAACAAACATCAAGGGCTGGAACACCTGTACCGATTGTATATGGAGAAATTGTTACAGGTTCTGTTGTTATAAGTGGAGGTATAGATACTGAACAGGTGCAAGTATGACAGACAAACGTAAAATTATTCGTGGTTCTGGTGGCGGTGGTAGTCCTCCACCTCCTCCGCAGCCGACAAGAACACCTGACACTTTACATAGTAAGCAGTTTGCAACTTTTCTTGATTTAATTAGTGAAGGAGAGATAGAGGGAAGTGCATCTGCATCAAAAGAAGGTATAACAGACAAAACATCTACTGCATACAAAAATGCGTATCTCAAAGATGTATTTTTAAATGATACTCCTATTCTTAAGGCAACAGCATCATCATCAAGTCCAGAAACAACAGATTTTAACTTTCAAGATGTAACTTTTAATTCAAGATTCGGTACAGCAGATCAAACCAAAATTTCTGGTATAGAGAGTAGCCAATCAACAATACCAGTAGGTGTAACTGTGACCGCAGATAGTCCAGTTACACGACAAATTACTAATACAAATGTTGATCGTATTAAAGTATCAATAACATTTCCACAAATACAAATAGCAACAGAAGAGGGTGACTTATTAGGTGATACTGTTGAATACAAAATTTCTGTTCAATATAATTCTGGTGGTTTTACAGATGTTACAACACAAACTGTAACTGGTCGTACTGCTGACGCGTATCAAAGAGATCATTCAGTTGAAGTTACAGGTGCATTTCCTGTTGATATTAGAGTTACAAGAATAACAGCAGACAGCACAAGTAGCAGTACAGTAAATGCTTTTCAGTGGACAAGTTTTTCTGAAATAATTGATGATGCCTCTACTTATGCAAATTCTGCCTACAACGCAATTAGGTTAGATTCACAACAGTTTAGTTCAATACCAACAAGAAAATATAGGATTAGAGGAATTAAAGTAAGAATACCGGGTGATGGTGCATCAAGTTCTGGAACACCAACTGTTGATACTGCAACTGGTCGTATTGTATATCCTGATGGCTATATTTTTAATGGTGTAATGGGTGCTGCCGTTTGGACTTCTTGCCCTGCAATGATTTTATTAGATTTATTAACAGATGAAGATTATGGTTTTGGCGATCATGTAACAGACAGTAATCTTGACTTATTTTCTTTTGTAACTGCCAGTAAATATGCCAACACTCTTGTAAATGATGGGTTTGGTGGTGAAGAGGCTCGATTTAGTTGCAATGTAAATATCCAATCATCAAGTGAAGCGTTTGAACTTATAAATGAACTTGCTGGGGTAATGAGATGTATGCCTATTTGGTCTGCTGGTACAATTACTATTACTCAAGATTCTCCAAAAGATGCAAGTTATCTTTTTAATTTAAGTAATGTTACCTCTGAAGGTTTTACATATTCTGGCAGCAGTTTAAAACAAAGACATACTGCTGTAGCTGTTTCATATTTTAATATGGACAGCCAAGAAGTTGATTTTGAAGTTGTTGAAGACACAACTGCACAAAATAAGTTTGGAATAATAACAAAACAAGTGAAAGGTTTTGGTTGCACATCAAGAGGGCAAGCTGCTAGATTAGGTCGAGCAATATTATTTGCAGAACAAAATGAATCTGAATTGGTAAGTTTTTCTACTTCAATAGATGCTGGCGCAGTTGTTAGACCGGGTGCAATTATTGATATAAATGACCCTGTTCGTGCTGGTGTAAGAAGAGGTGGAAGGCTTGCTGGGGTAACTTCTACAACAGTTGTAACCGTAGATGATACGAATGCTACAGATTTTGCTGTAGATGCTAATGGTAATCCTGTTGGTAATGCTAAATTAAGTTTGGTTTTACCAGATGGTACTGTAGAAATAAAAGACATAGACAGTATTTCTGGTGCAACAATTACAGTATCAGAAGCTTTTTCGCAGACACCAAATGTAAATACAATTTGGATAATTTCAAACGTAACAATAGAATCCCAAAAATTTAGAGTAATAACTGTTGAAGAGCAAGATGGTATAAATTATTCGATTACTGCACTTTCATATGTAGAAGGAAAATATGCTTTTATTGAAGATGAAAATGCAACTTTACCACCAAGAAGTGTAAGCATTTTAAACGAGTTAAAAGAACCACCAGCTAACCTTACAGCACAAGAAACTATTGTTCCAATAAATAATCAAGCAGTATCAAAAATATTTATAAGTTGGCAACCAATAAATGGCGTTTTTGAATATCAGGTAAATTATAGATATCAAAATGGAAACTTTGTTTCTGAAAAAGTTTCAAGACCTGATTTTATTATTTTTAACAGCCAACTTGGAACTTATGAGATACAGGTATTTAGTTATAACGTACAAGGTCAACTTTCAGCCACATCAACAGATTTAACATTTCAAGCTGTTGGTAAAACAGCAGTACCACAAGATGTAACTAATTTAAGAATCGAACCAATATCAGATCAATTTGTAAGATTACGTTTTGATAAAGCTACAGATGTAGATGTAGTACATGGTGGTAACGTTGTTGTAAGAGCATCTAATATTGCAGATGGTACAGCAACTTTTACTAATTCTGTTGATGTAATTCCAGCTTTGCCCGGCAACGTAAGTGAATCAATAGTGCCAAATATTGTAACTGGAGAGTATATTTTAAAATTTAGAGATGATGGGGGCAGACTTAGTTCTGGAGAAACATCTGTAATAGTAAACAGTCCTGACCCTCTTCCAAAACTTTCTGTTCTAGTCGATAGAGAAGATTTAGATGCAACACCTTTTGCTGGTACAAAAGTTGATTGTTTCTTTTCTAATGATGTAAATGGTCTTGTTCTTGGCTCTCTTGAATTATTAGATGGAGTTGCAGATTTTGATTCATTACCTGATTTTGATATTTTAGGTGCTGTTGATATTACTGGCGGTTCTTATGAGTTTGCAAATACTCTTGATTTAGGTGGTAAACAACCTCTTAGATTACGCAGACATTTTGTTACCCAAGGTTTTTATCCAAATGATTTGATTGATAAGAGAACTGCTAATATAGATACTTGGACAGACTTTGACGGTGCTACTGCTTTTGATGTTGGGGCATCATTATTAGTTGCCACAACTGATCTTGACCCTGATTTGTCTACTTCAGCAACTTATGGCCAAAGCGGAACCACTATTACTATAACTAAATCTTCGCATGGATATTCTGTTGGAGATTTTGTTGTTATAGATTTTATTGCTGGTGGTGCAACAGATGGAAATTATGAAATTGTAACTGTTCCAAGTTCAAGTACTTTTACAGTTACTTCAGCTACAAATGCAACTATATCCGCTGGAACATCTTGTACATATGGAGCAAACTTTTCAAGATTTAATCCTTTTGTAAACGGAACTTATGTAGGCCGTGGCTTTAAATTTAGATGCGAAATGGATTCAGATGACCCTGCACAATCAATAGAAATTGATCAACTTGGATATACAGCAGAACTAGAAAGCAGAACAGAAACAAGTCTTGGTAATGCTGGTGCAACTGGCGGTGGTATTATTTCTTCTGGAACTTCGCAAAAGTCAGTAACATTTACTAATACTTTCTTTACAGGTCAATCTGGCACAAGCGTTGCAGCAAATTCTGTTTTACCTAGTATTGGAATAACAATAGAAAACGCACAAAGTGGTGATTTCTTCGCCTTATCTTCTATTACAGGAAGTGGATTTAATATAGATGTAAAGAATGGCTCAAGTCATGTAGATAGGGAATTTAAATTTACTGCAACTGGTTTTGGTCGTGGCTCTTAAATTATGATAACCTTAAAGAAAAATTAGACTAAAATGGCTACCCACGATTACGTTATAGACAATAGTACAGGTGCGAACGTTCGTAGTGATTTAAATAATGTACTTCAAGCAATATTAACAAATAACAGTTCTGGTTCTGCTCCTAGTACCACTGCTGCATATATGCTGTGGGCTGATACAAGTAATAATCTATTGAAAATGCGTAATTCAGCAAATGATGCTTGGATTGATTTAAGAACACTCACTGGTGGTATAACTTCAACTGCTGATGCAACAATAAATTCTTTAACTGTGGGTAAAGGTACAAACTCTGTTGCTGGTAACACAGTTCTTGGAGAAAATGCTTTAGATGCTTCTGTTTCTGGCGGAAATAATACGGCTATTGGTCATAGTTCACTTTCAGCAAATACCTCTGGAACTGCAAATGTGGCTATTGGAAGAGATGCAGCAATTCTTAATACAACTGGATCAAATAACTGTGCTATAGGTCATGGTGCATTTGATTCAAACACAACTGGCTCTAGTAATATAGCTATTGGAACTGGTGCATTAGGACTCGCAACTACAGCAGATAACAATGTAGCTATGGGTGTTTTTGCGATGGATGCAAATACTACAGGAAATTCTAATACAGGAATAGGAAGAGGGTCTTTAGGAGCTAATACTGTAGCTTCAAATAACACTGGATTAGGCTATAACTCACTAGGAGCAAATACAACTGGACAGCAGAACACGGCTGTAGGTTCTTTAGCTTTAGATGCGAATACTACGGCCAGTGAAAATACGGTGGTGGGTTATAACGCTGCCACTGCCAACACTACTGGAGCAGCAAATACAATAATGGGTCATAACAGTTTTGATGCAAACACCACAGGAGGAAGCAACGTAGCCATAGGTGCGCAATCATTGAGTGGCAATACAACGGCAAGTAACAACGTGGCTATCGGTGCTTTTTGTATGAGAGATAATACCACTGGGGCATCAAACACAGGGGTAGGTAAAGGAGCATTAACACATTTAACAACATCATCTAACAATACTGCTGTTGGAACAAATGCTTTAAATGTAGCCACGACAGGATCATTAAATTCGGCTGTAGGTGCATTCGCTTTAGATGCCCTTACTACAGGTGGAGAAAATACAGCAATGGGTGAGGGTGCTTTATCAGAATGTACTTCAGGTACAGGAAATAGTGCATTTGGAAGGCAAGCATTAGTTACTTCCACAACAGCAAATAATAACACAGGAATTGGGTATAAATCATTACTATTAGTAAGCACTGGAACTAATAATACCGCCATCGGTGCATTTACTGGTATATCTCAAACAACCCATCATGGTTGTACTTGGGTCGGCAATGAAGCAGGTAGAAATAATACCGCAAGTGATAATGTTGCTGTAGGTTCTGGTGCGTTATATGCAAATACCACAGGAACATTTAACTGTGCGGTTGGCCCCGGACAATATGGTATTACACAAGGTCCACTTGGAGCTAATACGACAGGAAATTTTAATACAGCACTTGGTTTAAAAGCATTGCTGGCTAATACTACCGCATCTAGCAACACGGCAATAGGCTCTAGTTGTTTGAGTGCAAACACAACTGGAACTAATTGTGTAGGGGTTGGTTCAAATTCATTAGCATCAAACACTACAGGGCAGTCAAATACAGCCGTTGGAAAAAATGCACTTGATGCAAACACGACTGCAAGTAACAACACCGCTGTAGGTCATGATGCTCTGACAGCTAACTCAACAGGATTTGATAATGTTGCAGTGGGTCGTAACTCACAATTAAGTATGAATATTGGGGTCAGAAATACAACAGTTGGTTCTTTAACGCTACAAAATGCTCAAGATACTGGATCTGGTACACCAAATGATAATACTGCTATTGGCTATGGCGCCCTTAGTGATGTAACAATGGGTTATCAAAATACGGCGTTGGGTAAGGACGCTGGCGATAAAATATCAACTGGACATTCAAATGTTCTTGTTGGACATAATTGTGATGTAGATACTGCAACAAGGGTCAGAGCAGTTGGTTTGGGGCAGGGTTTAAGTACACACGCTTCTGATAGTTCATTTAGAGTTGTAGGAGATAACGGTGTCTATCACTCAGGTAATACAACAACTTGGAGCACTATTTCTGATGAAAGAATAAAAAAAGATATAGTTGACAGCACTGTTGGATTAGCTGAAATAAATAAAATAAAAATTAGAAATTTTAAATACAGAACTGCATCTGAAATAACTGCTAGTGAATTACAAGAATATGATTTAGATCAACTTGCAGTAAATAATACAAATACACAAGTTGGTGTTATTGCTCAAGAATTTGAAACGGTATTTCCTAATTCAATAAATGTTGATGATAGAGGTATCAAAAATGTTAATGAAGATGAATTACTATTTGCAATGGTGAAAGCAATACAGGAGTTATCCGCAAAAGTCACAGCCCTCGAAGCAGGGTAAACTAAAAGTAATCTGATTTTTTATTATGGAAGAATTAACTGCTGAAGAAATTGCTAAGATTTTTTCAGATGCTGGTGATAGCGTGACTGTTATTAATAAAGATGCCAGCTATTCGGCTTATAAAACAAGAATAGAATCTCTCAAAGATGAAGCTGATACTGAGGCTGAATGGAAAGCCTGCATCAAAAGAAACACAGACCATCTTGAAATTATTAAAGATTATAAAAAATTTGACAAAACAACATCTATCTGGACAACTGAATCGTTCACAGACATAGATGCTGCTATAACTAAAGGTAAATCACTTTACGCTTAAATTATGAACCTCAAAGAAAAACTACAGCAACTTGCCCAAGAAAGGCAAAGATTACAAGTTACAATGATTGAAATTACTGGTGCGATGAAGATTTTGGAACAGCAGATCCTTGAAGCTGAACCCGAATTAAACCACCAATCAAATAAAGTGGAGCCAGACCAACAATCAGAAAAAGCACCATCAAAGTAATAGGTGCTAAAGCTTTAGTAAACGCTTCTTTCCACATAAAAAAATGTTCCAAAAAATTGCAAATGTTTTGAGTATTATCTCTTTTATTATGGTAGCTTCTATGAGTGGTGGAGCTTATTTTGGTTACAAATATTTGACTTCTGAAAACTTCAAAAGCCAAGTTATGAATGAAATACTTGCAAATGTACAAGGTATGATGCCAAAAGTATTAGATAATAGTTTGCCAAAAGTAACTGGTCCATCTTTACCATTACCTAAAAAGTGAGTGAAATACCTCGTATAAATAAAATAGAAATAAATAAAATACAAGTTTGGCATACACAAGTACCTCAAATTAATAAACCAATTGTTGATATTCCAGCTTGTGTAAGAGTACATAGAAATAACCTAACAAGTCTTATTGATAGTGATAAAGATGAATACGGCACATATACAGAATGTGGCAATTTTAATATTCCTAGCTTTGAACCTTTGCAGTATAACCCTAACGAATTTGTATATACACAATCTGAAACCCCACAAAACCAAGAGCAAGATTTCGTACAGCCTACTGTAGAGCCACCAAAATACGAGCCAAAAAAGAAAGAAGAAAAACCGCTATTCGTTGAGTGCCCCGGACCGAATGACCAAAGAGTGGGCCAATATGCTTCAGAGTTTAAACTGGAACGGGTATCTGGTCATTTAAGAAGCGAAGATGGTAGTAAATGTATAACTCTGTATGAGGACGTTAAATTCATCGAGCAATACATACCGAATCCTCCACAGCTTGTTAGTGCTGCTGCTATTGCTACTGTTGCTGCCACTACTCCATTACTGCTTAATCTTGTCAAACCTTTAGTAAAAAATTTAATAAAAAAGCTGACAAAGAAAAAAGATAAGGTAAAATAAAAAAGTAGCAAGCCCAGCATCATGTCATTGACTTGACCACTGCTCTGTTGGATAGACTTGCTGCTTTATGCAACCAGACCCATTATCAAGTTGTTAACTCAACCTCTGCTCTGTTGGAGCGTCAGTTGCTAATCTAATTTATGAGTATGTGGGATAACTTGATTTGGTGGAGGTGAAACTATAACCCCTTCGCATAACTTTGCAAAATTACTTTTAGGATCAAAATATATTCCAGCCAACATAAGCTCACCACAATTTTTAAGTCTTGCTATTTCGTAATTAAGCAGTTTTGCATTTAGTTCTTGCTTCTGTAAATTTATTTGTGTTTGGGCTGCATCTAGACAAGAATCTTGAAATCTATTATCTAGCGGAATATTAAATGTAAGAGCAAATCCAAAGTTAAGTCCTAATGAATCTTTATTGCCACTATAATTTTCTTGATAAAACAAAACGTTGCCGGGATTATCAGGCACACCATCATCATTGGCATCTGTAGGGTCATAAACAGGTGTATGATAAATGTAATCCATAGGCCTTTTTTGATTAAATGATGTGGTTACAAAAGGGCTGACTGTCATTTGTGGTCCAGAACATTTAATTCCATTTCCGTACATATTTTCTACCATTGGTCCGCCTAATACTTGCGTTGCAAAATTAGAAACAGAACCGCTTGCAGATGCAGAAGGAGCCGCAGTATTTGAGGTATTAGCAAATACTGGACTCCCAAATAATAATGATACTATTGCGAGAATATTGTAGTGGTATCTGTTACGCTTGTACTTTGGATCGTGCGAGTTATGT
>VTLG01000328.1_pt1 | contig 13237 bp, 7 predicted proteins | sample 4694571 | NCBI WGS metagenome assembly VTLG01 (sample SAMN12604809, study PRJNA352737) | marine metagenome | biome: ENVO:00000447; feature: ENVO:00000209|ENVO:00000569|ENVO:01000036; material: ENVO:00002151; isolation source: viral sequences binned using virsorter ... | reverse complement strand
AAATCTCCTTTGTTTGTAATTATCTGCAGAGGATTTAGCAGCTTCATTAATCTTATTCTGACTCATTAGCTTCTTAGTTCTCTGTTTACCAAGACCTAAGATATCTATGTGATCATATCTAGGATCATCAGCTATTCTCTCTTCTGCTGCTCTCTTAGAATCATTAACTAGCTTTTTAAGCTTTTTATAAATAGTTAATTGACTTCTAAATTGACCTACCTCTTCATGGGATTTGCCTGAATTAATGAATTGTCTTAGATTGTTTAAATCCTCGTTGTAGACTTCGTTTTTAGACCATTTATCTACTGTCTTCCAGAGTTGATCCTGACCCATAAACTTACCAATTAGTTCACGAGCCTGTGGTGAGTACTCGTTACCATAACGGTCAGTCTTTATTTCAGATAGATCATTAAACCCTGAGTTAAGTAGCCATAATCTCCAAGGCTCATTACCACCATGTACCTTAATAGGACTGATAGCATTAAGACTTCTAAGAATAGGGTTATCTATTTCATCAATCTCTTCACCTGTCCAGTGGTCAATCTTGGAATAACTCATATCTTTGAATACAGTATTATTCCTGATATATCCCATCTGATCGTTATAGATTTCCTTCTGTGCATTAGTAATAGCCTTAGCTATAACACCATGAGCACCTGATTGGAATGAAGCTGCTCTAATGTTTTGTGCTATGTACCTCTTAAATGCACCTTCATCACCTCTAGTCATAGCAAGGATTGGTTCGATGCCTGCTAGTGGAGTTTGGTTGAGATATGTAGCTGTCAATGTCCACATAGCTTTATCCAACGCAGATTGAGTCATGTTTGCACCCAAAGCTGAGTTGTAGTAAGCCATATCACCCATCAAGTTAAAGAACTGTTCAATAATGGGAACGCCTTTATAGCTATACCAGTTATTGCCTATCTTTACAGTGTTAGGTTTCCAACCTCTCTTCTTCATTTTGATCAATTCATTATGATCAGCTGGACCATTACCTCTAATACCACCTGACATTGCATACATCCATGCAATAGCTGTAGTACCAGCACCCATCATTAGACGACCTTCATACTCATCTCGTATGTTCTTATAGATAGCCATTGCATTAGGAGTTTCATCAAAGTTCTTAACTCCATGCTCTAGTAAAACTTTCTTGATCTTATTAATATCGTCACCAGCCATGAGTATGTCTCCATACTTACCAATTCCAGGTATTGCTGATATTGGTGTATAGGACAATGCCAGTTTCATCTGGTTCATAGATGTTCGTGGGAACATCATTAGAGTCTTAAGAGGTGGGTACTTATTTAGCCAAGGGTTAATAGTTTTACTAAATCCATCATCTAAGTTCAAAGCAATCTCACCTGATGCACGCTTAGCAGCACCATCAGTCAACATGCCTGTTTTATCAAACATCTTGCTATAGTTGAGATCTTCTACTTCTTTTAATCTTGTAGCAAAGTATTCTGGATCAACTTGTTTAGCAGTCCTACTGAATACCTCTTCATAAGCATTTAACCTAGACTGGAATGTAGCCATAAAGGTATCAGTGAAAGCGTCAACGCCTGCCATACCTGTTACTCCAGTTCTAAACCAAGGCTGACGAGCTATCTTCCGTTGGAACTTAGCCCATCCATACATAAAGTTATGCACATAATCGCCTTCTTTATGCCAGCTATCATGCACGTCATCTAATATCTCCCAAGTATTACTATCATCCATCACAAAGTCTTTACGTGCTGCTCTTTGCATGAAGTCAGGATCTTTATGAACCTTCTTCATTCTCTGTACAGCATCATCCATAGCTCTACTTGCAGTTTCAAACATGCCTCCATACATATAGGCAACACGTTCTAACGGCTCCATATCTCTAGTAAGAACTGAGCGAACACTTGCACGACTCAACGCTGCAATAGGTTTACCAACTAACATCACACCATTACCTACAGCTGCTCTTAATGCTGAAATACCTGATAACACATTGTTATAAGTAACAGCCCAAGCACCTTTAGCAAATTGGTTCATCTGCCAGCCACTAACTCCTATATCTGCATTCTTCCTATTCCAAATAAGACCCATAGGACTTAGATGGTATTTAGTATATCTATTGAGTTTATCGAGAGTATTTACATTTCCATTAGTAGCGTCGTAAGCCTTCATCAAGGTACGTTTTAACTTTGGATTTTGTCTAGCAGCTTCAGCTAACTGTTTCTGGAACGTAGCCCAGTCATCAGCTATCTGTTTTGACTTAGCTCCGAACTCCTCAAGGGTTATTTCAGCCACCCTAGCTGGATCTTCAGAATTCCATAAATTTCTTAACCACTGAAGATTGTTTTTCTTCTCGTTCTGTTGCCAACCAGCTACATACTTAGCAATACCGTATTCATGCTCCAGTATTCCCATCTTGTCTACTATATTTGCGAAGACCTGATCTTCATCTAATAGGTTTTTAAATTGAACAGGTGCTCCAGCTTTAGCCGATATCTCAGCCCCAAGAGTATGCATAACTCTGGCAGAAGATTCTGTTACTTCTCTACCTATATATAGATTCATCAAGTCATTTAATGCTGTCATTGCTGCTCTTGCAGCACCAGCATCATCTAAATAAGTACCAGCATTTTGATGGACTTTACCAAATTTATCTAATAAGTTCTTGCTATCACGATAGTCAGGGTGAGATAGAAGTTCTCTTAGCTCATCACCTGTACCAGCCTTCATAATCTTGTTATAGATCTCGTAGACTCGGCTGCTTATCTGACCACTATCAGTTCTAAATAAACCTTGTACTGATTCATAAGCATCAGATTGTCTTACCTTCTGAGCTATCTCAGCTACAACATGACGTGATTTACCCATCTTCATGGCTCTTTCCATGGCTGGGGTGTATGGTCTAGTTGGTACTCCTAGTCTGCTAGTGTAACCAGCTATTTGTCCGTCAACGTCTACTGCATTTAGTACAGAAAATCCAGGTGGGGTGTTAGGTATACCAGCCAAGTTCTTTTCACTAGCTAGTTTCTGAGCGATAGAAGGATCAAAGTTTTGGATCATCGGATCCTTAGCTATCTTTTCAAGTCCTTTCTGATCCAAATACATCTGCCGCTGTTTCTGTCTGGTTTTCATCCATGACTCTGCGGGATTCTGTGTTACTTCAGAAGCACCTGTCTGAGCAGCTTGATTGATTAATTGCTGTTTTTTTAGCTCAAGTACTTTTATCTTATTGGCATCTGTTGAGCCGTTGATAGCAGTATCTAAGTCAACAACTGCATTTCTAGTATCTGTTTCTAGATGCTTGATTTGCTGTGTTTTTTTCCATACAGCAGATTTCTTACTTAGCGGTTTTATATTCCTTAAAAAGGGTTTACCAGCATTAATACCGTAACCAATTAGATCACCAAAGCCTTGCAATATACCTTCATCTATACCAGCTAATAATCTGTTCATATATGGATGAGTAGCATCAGCCTCAGCTAAATCAGCTACTGTTGGGAACCATCCTTTTGGACCAAACATCCAAGGCATTGCTTCTGATAACCGTTTGAAATTATCAGGGTGTGTGATTAATCTATTCTCAGGGTTTTCACCGTAATCACTAATAGCTCCTATAGCACCGTTGATAAGCATCTGACCGCCTACCCATTGAACAGCACCACTAAGACCTTTTAAGTTTCTAGCAGCGTGATACTTAGCGTATGCACCACCTGAAACAATACTAGGAACTATTACACTTGCAGCTGCTCTGAAATTTCTAGCACCTTCATTCTTAAAACCAGTTACCTCATCCCAAGTATCATCTATACCACCTAATCCAGGTACAGCACCAATGACATCAAAAGGAACATCTAATGCTCCCCACATAGACATATATGCCCATTTAGCAGGGTTCGCATCTAACTCCATCTCGTGATGGAATTCATTGATCTGATCTCCCATCTTATCTACATCTTTTTCAAAGGTAGACATTGAGTCAGGATCTCTGATCTGTTTGAATTGGTTTAATGTCTTATCTATATCCTTTACTTTTTCACTAGGCTCATAGATTTGTTGAGAGAAGGAGTGTTCAGGATGATCAGGTACTATCTCTTCTAAGCTTTGTGGATTATCTAGATCAATAATCAGATTATCCTTACGCTCTAAATCGCTATTTTGATTCATAATTCATCTCTAATATTGAACTTGTACCAACCCTCTCCAGGCCAGTATCTATAACCGTTCTCTTCACCTTTCTTTTTAAAGTATTCAACACTACCTCCAGTGACTCTGAAATAATTACCGTCGTAATACACTTGATCTTTTTTTACGGCTCCTTTAGAAAGCTCAATTAGATTGTTTATCTCTTTAGCAGTACTTGCGTCATATTGATAACTACCATCATCAATTAAATTGATAGGATCTGCAGGCTGTTTTTGTGTATGGTCACTAATTTGTTCAGATTGGAATTGTGGTTCATGCTTTGATTCAGGTCTAAAGTCTCTAGTTATACCTTTTCTAACATCATCTAACGTAGATAAAGTTTCAATAAAGTGCTTAGCTTTAGGATCATTAGTTTGTCTATACCAAGTTTTCTTGAAATCCTCTCCATCTATAGCACCTTTAACTACCTTACCTTCACCATCTTTCTGCTGTTTTAATAGCCCCATACGTGTGGCTACTTCGACTTGAGATCGAAATACGTCCATTGGACTGCCAAAGTATTTTGGATTTAAAGCAGAGATCTCATTAACGATTGGTGGGTATCTATATGCATAACCATTTCTGACATGATAACTAACTTCTTCTAGCTGTTCTCTAGTAAGAAAAAGGTAGTTGTGAATCATATGCTCTTTTTCACTTAACATCTCTAATGCAGCATCTGACTCTTCCTTATTAAGAGTCGTGAAGTCATTTACATCGAGTTTTGTTGCAGCTGCAGTAGCAGGGGAGAATTTTTCAAAGAAAGACTTAGCACCTTTGCTAGTTCTCTTACCTCCTTTACCATAGGATCCAACTGTAAAGTCACCTGTTTTACCATTTATCTCCTCTATAAGAGTCGTAGCACAGTTAGCTGCATCTCCAGTATTGACAGTACAAGCTCTAAATCTATTCTCAGCATGATACTTAGCTAGTCCATAGCTATCATCTATCTTTCCACCTCTTTGTAAATCTTCAGTTACTAGAGCGTTAGTTAATGCTGATTCAACACTTTCTTTATACCTTCCATCATAGTCAGCTTTATCAAGGATATTCTCAATCTCCGCAACCCTCATCCTCTTCTGAATAGTTTTAAATTCATCAGGTAGGTTAGGGTCATCAAAATCCTCTGAGGTAAATCTAAATTCATCCCACTTCCCTCTATAGTGAGTTGTGGCAAAGTCTCCATCCTTTCTTCCTTGAGGAGTCCACTCTACATATTTACCAAATTGATCTTGTATATCTTGAGCACGTTCAGGATAGCGTTTTATTAAATGATTTAAGACGTTATATGCTGCCTCTTGACTACCGTTAAAACCAGTACCATTTTGTAGATCTTCTGCTGATGGTTTGAAGAATTTCTCAGTTTTTTTCAAATCATTATTCCATCTAACCTCTTCAGCAGCTGACTCATTTTCAAGTTTCGTTTTCCTAGCGTCTGCTCTTTTCTTTAGTAGTGTTGGTATTTGTTGAGTATAAAAATTATCCTTACCTTGAGCCGCCCTTAGTGCTGCCTCTACATGAGCATCATTTGGAAACTTTTCAATATCTTCTAAGTCTTCAATGACAGCATCTCTAGCTTGCTGTGGAGTGAACGGTGTCCAATCGTCATTAAATCTTCTTCTATGTGCATCATATAAATTATTAACTGACTGCCCAGCAAGATCAAAATTAATAATCTTTGAGTTTAGATTATTTTGTAGAGGTAATGAAAAGGACTTAGCTCTTTCATCAGCTACTTCTTTAGCTTGAGCATTCTCACCTAAATTGAAAAATATACGTTTCTGATCAGCTACATTTTCTAATCCTTCTGAAAGAAAATCTGCGCTAATAGCTTTTCTTTGTGCTGGATCATATAAGTTATGTGCCTTGAGATATTGAATCTCAAAGTCTTTCATAAACGCTTTTTGTTCAGCTACGTTTGTAATCCCCCTCTTAAGCATTTCTTGCTTAGCGGTAGGTACAAGATCTTTTAAAGCTAAATTTCCATAAGCTTTTAAACGTCCATAATCTGATGCACTATTCTTACCTCTTACCCACTCTACTTCTTTAGGCTGATAACCTTCAGCCTGCATTTTATCTGCTTGAAGTTCAAAGCCTTGGCCCATCTGCCAGTTAGCATCTTCAAGTAGCTCTAGCTTTATCTTCTGATCTTCTGAAAGACCATGCGTCATATGGTAGTTATAAGAACCCTCCATTGTCGCTTCCCAATCTTTCTGCTGAACATTATTAATAACATTCATCGCGGTTCCAGAATGAGAAAGGACTTCCCTCAGACCTGAACCTTCATTTAAGATTGATGCTTTTTCAGATTGAAAATTACTTACTAACTGTTTTGCATTAGTAGACAAAGCACCCATCTGTGTTGAATGGATGCTATCGCTCATGTCTATTTGTTTGAGATTAGCTTCCTGAGCTTTATCTAGCTCATACTGCTTTGCTTCAATCTCATTATCTCTTTCTTTTAACTTGCGAAGTTTTTCATAATCTTCGCGTTTTTTTCTCTCCAACTTTTTTTCAAGTTGAGCAACCATTAATTGAGCGTTAGGAATGTTGCTAAAACCTTTCCCGCGTGCGGGAGGTTGAAATTTTACTCTTCCCATTTAGTTGTTTATGGATATGAATTTTTACCAAAAGAGAGTGTTGGTGGTGTTGATGGAGGTTTTTGGGGTTCAAACTTATTCGTACCCTTATACATGTTTGAAAATGTAGTTGCCCCAGCAGCACCCGCACTTGCGATAGTTCCAAGCATACTTGGGACTTGTTGTTGTGCTACTCCAGGAATAGGTTTTGGACCAAAGTCAAACTCTTCTAGTGCTCTTGGTAGTTGATACTCTGTAACTGGTGTTTCGAGTGGTTTAAGAGGAGCTACACCTCTTGATGGTTCTATCATCCTCTGCGCTTCCGTTTGTATTAGGAAGTCGTTCAAACGCATACGACCATCTGTTCTAGCATTGATCATATTTTCAGTCATTATGGCCACTTGTCTTCCTTTATCGGCCATCTCACTTTGCATCTCTCTGACTGCACTTTTACCTGACTGAGAGGTTGCAGCTAGTTCACCTTTTTGAATTATGCTATCAACAATATTCTCTTCATTCTCAAAAGCATATTGTTGTTTTGTTTGGAATTGTTCTTGTTGATGTTGTTGTATAGCAGATTGTTGAGACTTATTAGTAAAGAAATCTGATCTCTTTTTAAGTTCAACCTGACCCTGATATGCAACCTCTCTTATCTTTAATTCGTGATTGTAGTTTCTTAGATTATTTTTATCTTGAAACTCAGCACGTCTCTTCTCATTTCTTTGCTGAAGTTCGATTTGCCTTATAATCTCATCTCTCTGAGCTATAAGTTTATCTTTATTCATCTCCCACATAGGAAGATCGTACTCTTCGTACTTCTTCTGTAGGAATGCTTCTTCTGCGTTTCTTGCTTTCTTAGCTGAACTTCTAGATGAAAGTCCACTTATTAGGTTTAATCCAAAAGAAGCCGCTGCCCATTGCCATGCCATATTTAAGTCCTCCTATAAAATCTCGGTGAGTAGGTTCCTTCCCACATCATCGAGTTCAGAGACACTGGGAACGGTGAGTCGTTAAAGACTCGTAAGCTGAAGTTTTTACTACGTTGGTGTATTGGTATTGTTACTACTCTTGATTCATCTAGTGGTACGTCATCAGCTAGATAACTATTAGCTTCACTGGTAGGTTCTAAGATATACCATTCGTCTATATAGATAACTAACTTATCCTCGTTGTAGATAAATATATTGTTAGAGGCTGCAGGGGGTGCATTATTAAAGCTAATGTATTTACCTCCAGCAAATATAAAATCAGTAGTTTCTACACCACCAACTTTGACTTTGATTTTATCTGTATTTTCTACATCAAATGTATATTCAAATAAAGTATCACTACCATTACCGCTACGTGTAGTTTGTTTGAGTAATGAATTACCTAGTCTTATCTTAGTATCAGACTGAAAACTAAAGTCAGTAATAGTCTTGTTATTGATTTTTACCTTGACTTGATTCCTATCTATATATGGAAGATCAGGTTCAATCCATTCGTAATCAGTATAAACTTCATTATTATTAGTATCTCTACAGTTGTTTTTAAATAATGTATATTCCTTAACTGCTGCAAATCTACCAATAGAGTTGAGTTTAAAACCCATCACTCCAGATAAGCCAACATTAAACTTACATCTAGCTACCGTTAAGTTAGCTGAGAAATCAGTAGATTTACCATCCTCAGTGAGTTGATAATATAACTGAGGTAGTTGTAGATCGAAATCATAGGCATAACCTACATAGACATTACTAGCGATACTAGATAAGTCCTGACCATTAACTATAAAATATGTACCACCTGAATCAGCCTCTGCATTTACTGTATAACCTGAGTTATTGAATGTACCAGCTGCAGTAGTACCAGCAACTAAAACTATATTCTTTTTATCTGCTAAATGTGCATAAGGTATATAACACTTAGACAAGTCATTAGTTGCATCATAAGTAACTGACGTTGCTTGTGCATATAGATCCATACAAGGGTTAACCTTCTGACCTTGTGCGTTGGTTATAACCGCTACCTCTGGACTCTGAGTTAGGTTTGCTTTAGAGAGAGTGTATTGATTACCTTGTTTGGTAACACAGAACATATCATCCTGATCAACAGCCATATTTTTCACAGTTCCAGGTAGAGACCACTTAAACCATGACTCCATTAATAGTTTTTCACCATCTGAATAAGTCCTATAGAAATAGATCTCATTACTTGCCTGACTAGACATAGCAATGAACTCATTCTGAATACTGGCTACCAGAGTATCTACATCAATCGTTATCCACTCGTTAACAACTCTTCCTATATCTAGAATATCTGGACTCTCTTCTAAACCTTTAGTTTGTAAGGCAAATACCCTAACAAAGTTAGGAGTCTTACTAATAAAGTTCATATGTGTACCAACATCTATCGGCTCAACATCATCGCTCATTTCCATGTTGGATATAGCTCTGATCTTTGCGGATGTTGGTGTTAATGGGCCATCATCTGAATAGATAAGGAACTGTTGGTTTTTGCTAAACAGAACTAAACCCTGTCTAGCTGGTTTAACAGCATGTAGTTTTGTAGGTCTAACTGAAGCACAGTTAACATCTATAGGGTCAGCTAATATTGTTGCTCTAGCTGTAGCAGAATAGAAATCATATGGAGTTTTAGCCTTACTAAAGATGACATTATCTTCAGATAAGAAACCTAATCTATCGTCATGCCAGAATGCTCTATTTATAGTTTTACCCATAAAGCTAGGGTGTGGGTTAGTTAAATCATCACCAGCTTTTCTATCTTCCCAAGTAATAGCAGAGAAGGTAAATGCATTCGTACCTGTATTCATTAACTTATGAGGCATCGAAGTTGCATTCAAACCTGGAGATGACTCTGGTCCTACACATTCAAGCCAATATCCTGATCCAGCTGCGCCGTTATCAGCTACAAACTTTGTATAGTAGTTATCTTCATCAATAGCTTGACTGTTAATGATAGTTACTACGTGATCATGGAAAGAGTTAGGAGGTAAATAAGATACGTTAGATGCCCAATCTTGGAATACAGTAATTCTTTCGTTATCAGCACCACCTTTAGCTTCTAAGGTAAATGGTGTTCTGGTATTGCTTACTACATAATCTAACTGTAGAGATGTACCGTATTTGGTAACTGTTAACCCACTAATATTCTCGTCTTCAATTTTATCTTTGATACCAGTTAATACATCATCAAACTCATCTGTTGCTGTAGATGTATAAGTACAGGTTTTCGTACCACCTATAGAATTTTGACCAGCTGGATCACCTATCTTAACTTCAAATGTAGTGCTCTGTATAGAAGCTTCTAGTTGTCCAAGTAAACTAATTAATATTGTTCCTCTACTCTGTGCAACAAATGTTGTAGGTTCTGGTTGAGCAGTGATAGTAACTGCGTTATTACAAATGATTGTTGTATCTTGTACTGTCAGTACGTCGTAATTCTCCTTAACTCCAGTTAGATAAGCTGCCGCCGCGCCTGCATTTGTGATAGTACATGCAGCCCCTGTATCAGCATTCCAAATATAAATAGTTCCATTAGTATTACCAACTTTAGGTGTGATACATCCAACGTATCTAGTAGTTGTATCTCTATTTATATAGAACCACTTAGCATTATCTAATTGATTGCCAGTGAAGTCTGCTCCACTTGTGTTTTTTAATTTTGAAATAAACGCAAATCCAGGTCTCTTAGTCATACCTAATGTCACATCAGGTAGTCCGTTTAAACACTCTCTTACCTGACCTGGAAGTTTCTTACTATCTGCCTGTTTTGATACTCCACTTAAATAGTTGGAGATTCTTTGTGTTACTGCAGCCATTATCTCATAAGTGCTTTGTAAGGTTCGTAGCTGACATATGGTTCTGATCCATCAGGCTTACCAAAGAATGAGTAATCACCCTGATTACATTCATACTCAAGTGCCATCGCTCTCATATATGCCTCTTTTTGTTGGAGCATTTGGTATTGCGTATTGTCTCCAACTATTCGACTAGAGGTTATGGAGGATGCTCTAGCTGTTATGTAGTCTTGTATTGGCCGTGGTAAATCTACCCAGTCAAATAAATAAAGGATATCGCAATCAACTGGATCATCCCATTCAAATGTATGGTGTTCTTTGTCATATAATTTTCCTTCTCTTCTCACAGCTTGTTTGTCATCAGCGTGTGACTTGCTTAAATCAATCTGCAATATGTTATTAGAAATAACAATATGTTTAGTCCCTGATTCAGGAACCATCTCTTTGTGCGCTTCCTTGTTAAATGTCCATCCTTCACTTTGAACTTCTCTACTAACTTCTAAAAGTGTTTGATAAGCAATCGCAACGTCTGGGTTGGTTTCATCCAAAGTGGTTACAGGAGCCTGACCACAAGCCATCAGGATTTGATTTATAGCGGGTAATTCTTGAGCAGCGTTAGTGGTAGGGAAAGCCATAGGTATAAATATTTGTGAATAAAAAAAAGGGAGCCATATAGACTCCCCTTAAAACTAGAATGCAGAAGGAGCAGAAGCACCTACATACAATTCAACAGCAGCGGCTGGATTAACATAATCTGCCCCACATGCTAAGCGACCCAATATCACGTCACCTTGGTAAATCACACTAACATCTCCCTTCGTTACTTGAACTTGAGGTCCGATAGCTTCTACAACACCAGCAGCTTCACGTTGGAAGATAAGTCCACAAGACTTAGCTCCAAGTTCAGTGTTAGTACCGTAGTCATTCTTGATACCAGTTTGTGCGCCAGAAGCATCTTCTGGGGTCACGCTGACGAATGAACCTGTTTTTCCAGGATCAGTAACGCCAGTTGTACCGCCGTAAGCAGTACCATATTTGCCAAGGAACGGAATGTTCATTGACTTGTAGATCTTGATACCAGCGATCTCTACAATTCCATTACCCTTCTGTCGGGATGTACCTTGCTGATCTCTGTTAACTAGACCGTTCTCACCTGTTTGTTGGATGAGTTCGTAGTATTGACGTGGGTTCAATACAGCTACTCTGCCATCAGAACTGACTCCTTTTTCGTCGAGTGCAGCACTGGCATCATAAAATGCGTTCACTAGGTTTGTTGCACCGTATGCATCAGAGTCATTGGTTGTTGCACCAACACGAATCTGAGTACCACCTGGCTCTACAAAGTTAGTCTTAGTGATAGGTGATGCGGCTCTTGCTCCACGTGTGATAGCACGGAATGCAAGTCTGTCATACTTCTCAGCTAGAGCATAACCAATCTTACGAGAGATCTCTGATCTTAAATCGTAATGAGCAAGTGTCTCATCTAGCTCGTATAAGAAAGCTGAACTGATAAGTAACTCGTCTACGGTTATGGTCTTCTCAGCTACTGGTGGTGCGCCATCGCTGTTACCGAGGATTGGATTTCCTGGAGTATGGAATTCCGCATTAGTGCGACCTGTGTAGATGAACTGTAAAGACTTACCGTTCTTCAAGGTACGCTTCATAATTAGATCCCTAGCTATTGCATTGTGCTGGAATCCTTTGAACATCTCTCCTGAAAACAGCTTCAGGTAGAGGGCTCTTCTATCAGAGGTACTACCATTATCTGCACCTGGCAAAGTAATGGACGTTTTAGTACCCGAGGCGTTTTGATGTGCCATTTATCTATAATTTAAAAATACTAAGGGTATAAATCTTCATCGTGCACAAATTAAAATTCAAGTTTTGTGGTCTTTCCCACCGTCTAGACGGCTAATGGGTATCTGTCGTAACAGGCCAAGAGCCAAAAGCGAGCTATCGGAATCGAACCGATGAACCTAGCTTGGAAGGCTAGAGTTTTACCGCTAAACTAAGCTCGCTAGAAAGACACTTAGGTGTCTCTCTACTATGGAAGTTCACATGAAGAACTTCGATATGAATGAAGAAGGCTAGAGCCATAAAGACTACTAGCCATAATTCATTTATTTTTTTCATAAGGTAGAAAGTGCTTCTTCGAGAGAAATATCCTCGTCAAATTTTTCTTCCTTTTTTTCTGGCTCGGGAGCAAGGCTCGTGATTTGAGCCTTATCACCCTCGCAATCTGATTGATGATGTGTCATTAGAATCTATACTTAGCTCCAACTTTTAGGTTGTAAGAGTTGTCGAAGTCACCATTAGTAGCTCCAGCAAACTCACCATAAATAGATGTAGCTTCAGATATATTATATGTACCGCCGACTTTACCTGATAGTTCAGTCTCTGTACCGTCGATACCATCAACAGCAACTAAAGCTGGACCTCCTTGTACGTAGTAGTCAAACTTCTCTTTAGAACCATCTAGTCCAACGTGTAGTTCGATTGATCTACCAACATATTCAGAACCGTAGTAACCATTGTTAACTTCAGTGTTTATGTAAGTCCCAGCGAATGCAGGTGCAGACGCTATTGAGGTGGCTGCGAGAGCAAGTGCAATTTTTTTCATTAAATTAAATAGTTTTTGATTTTGTGTAAGCGATGCCGCGATACTTGTATGTGACTTTGATTGTCATTG
>VTLG01006543.1_pt1 | contig 13238 bp, 25 predicted proteins | sample 4694571 | NCBI WGS metagenome assembly VTLG01 (sample SAMN12604809, study PRJNA352737) | marine metagenome | biome: ENVO:00000447; feature: ENVO:00000209|ENVO:00000569|ENVO:01000036; material: ENVO:00002151; isolation source: viral sequences binned using virsorter ... | reverse complement strand
TTGAGTCTTGCTATAAGTATATTGACTACTATGTCATGCAGGACAATGGTTCTACTGATGGTACTGCTGATATTGTAAGAGAATTTTTTAAGGATAAAGATATACCTGGATTCATCTATGAAGTAGAGGAAGGATGGGTAAGTTTTGGATGGAATAGAGACCACCTATTACAGAAGTGTCTTAACACTGAACATGGATGTGATTGGGTACTCAAGATGGATTGTGATGAGTACCTAGAAGTCGATGATGATTTTGATTGGACACCTATTAATGATACTTCTCATCAAAGTTTTCATATTACAGCAGTAAATCCTGGTTGTGTTTATTATCGTGCATGGATGTGGAATGCAAAGTTACCTTGGCATTTTAAACATGATCTAGCACATGAATGTATCGTATGTGATTTACCAGGAGTAGGTGAGGATTTTCAACGGTATGATTTACCAAGAGGTATGAGACATGTTGGAACGAATGATGGTGAAACTTATAGTGTTACTACAAAGTATCTTTCTGATGCATTAAAACTAGAAGAGAAACATATACGTGAAGGAGATTTGTTAACAGATACATATCATTTCTTTTATGTGGCAAAGAGTTATCAGGATGCTATCAACGAGGAGATATATCCTCTTGGTGTGAATCATGCTAAAGAGTATGCTAGAAGAGCAATCTTTTATTATGATGAGTATATTAATTACACACAAAACTATAGAGAACTTGGGTATGCTCAGGGGATTAATGAGATGGCATACTTTAGTTTCTATGCTATGGGTGACCTATACAAATACCTTGGTGACTATGAGAAGGCAATGGATTGTTGTGTGAGAGCACAGGATTTTTGTCCAGTTAGGAATGAACATATAGTTTGTCTTGCTGAATGTTATATGGAGATGGGTGACTATGTTTCTATGAAGGAACAGACTGAACGGTTAGTAGATGAGTCTAGGAAGTTACCATTTCCTACCTATTATTTTCTAATTAATAATAATTTCTATCCAGACTCAGGAACCTATGGTAAATATCTTCATCAGGTTGCTTGCGAAAATACATGAAATTAATTCCAGTAACATCAATCAATCAACAGTCACAGAAGACTGTATGGGTAGTAGATAATTTCTATAAAGATCCTCATGCTGTTAGAGAGTTTGCATTAAAGCAAGAGTTTATAGAGGACTTAAGATATTATAAAGGGAGACGTACTGCAGAACAGTATTTTATTCCAGGAACTAAGGAAGCATTTGAACGTATCATGGGTGTTAAAATACGTGAGTGGGAATCACATGGTATGAATGGTAGGTTCCAGTATTGTATTCCTGAAGATCCTATTGTCTATCATAATGATGGACAAACATGGGCTGCCATGATATACTTACATCCTAATCCACCATACAGTTGTGGCACATCTCTTTATGCTACTAAGAATGGTGCGATGAGAACATCAGATGCAAACTATGAGGGTGCATTTGATGGTGGTTTCTATGATGCTACTAAGTTTGAATTAGTTGATTCTATTGGTAATGTTTTCAATAGATTATTCATCTTTGATGCACAACATATTCATGCAGCATCACAATATTTTGGAACCAACAAGGAGGATTCTAGACTCTTCCACATCTTTTTCTTTGATTAATAAATACAATTTTATAAGATTGCCATGCAAAATTTTACCATTTATAGTAGGGATGGTTGTCCATACTGTGTTAAGATTAAAGAGGTTATGAAGCTAGCCAAATTGAATCATGTTGTCTATAATCTAGGTGAACATTTTGATAGAAAGGCATTCTACGGACAGTTTGGTGAAGGTTCTACATTCCCTCAAGTTGTTATGAATGGTGATAATCTTGGTGGTTGTACTGAGACTGTCAAATACTTACAGGAGAACAATCTAGTTTGATTGACAGATGTGATATTGTGATGTAAAATGGCAACTATAAATAAAACCGAAGAACATATCAACCGTGGGGTTGAGTTCATACTTAACGGAGGTAAGAAGAAGCGTACCAGCAAAACCATTACCATAGGAAGTAGAACAATGACTCTCGACACAATCTTAGTTTTAGTATTACCAATATCTTTATTATTCTTTTTTGTTGGAGGATTAATAGGATGGGTAGCAAGAGACTATATGATGAACTATCGAGAGATTCCCCGACCACATCCTGAGATGTTTGACATTAATGGTAATTTAGTTCCCGATGAAATCGTAGCATTCAGATTTGAAAACAATTATGACAACGACGAAGAAGAAGACAACCACGACTAGGAAACCAAGAGTAGTTAAAGCTGCTGCTCCTCTTCCTAATCTACCAAGAAAACCTTTTGTCTTTGAGGTACTTGATCTTGTATCAAAGCAGAAGACAAAGGCAAAGAAGGTTCAAGTGTTAAAGAAGTATGATGAATTTCATTTGAGGACATTGTTCTTATGGAACTTTGATACTACAATTGAATCTGCTCTTCCTGATGGTGAAGTACCTTATCAATCTTATGATGATCAGAATACTTATAGTGGAACCCTTTCTACTAAATTGCAGGAAGATATTCGTTCGATGTATGAGACTGGTTCATTCTCTATGGGTGTATCAGATCAGCAAGGTAGAACTACTATCAGAAGAGAGGTTAAGAACTTCTATCACTTTGTAAAGGGTGGTAATGATGCGATGAATAATATGCGTAGAGAGTCTATGTTTATTAACATTCTTCAAGGTCTTCATCCATTAGAAGCAGAGATTATTTGTCTTGTTAAGGATGGTAATTTATCTGATAAGTATAAGATTACAAGAGAGATTGTAGAAGAAGCATATCCAGATATCGTATGGAGGGATAAGTAATGACAGTTGCAAAGGAAAAGGAAACAGAACTAAAGAAAAAACCTGAGAAGAAAACTATCTGGACTACAGAGGAGAGAAGTAATCTTCAAACTTTATATGGATGTGATATCCTTGTAGAGAATGGTTCTCTTGATGATGTTCGTACAAAGAAAGCACCTACCGATTCATATATCATACAGTATATGCATGAGGATAAGGTTCATTATGATCTGACTAGAGGAACTAAAACTAATCTGTTTGATATGTATTGGGACAAGTTCAAGAGTGGACTGAAGAACATTGATTATGGTAACGGTACTATCAAACCAAACCTCTGGGGATATAAAGCACCACAGCAGCAAAAGAAAAAGCGAAAGTAGTTTCAAATATATTCGAAAAAAAATCGTGGAAATTTTTTTAGTCTGTAGGATTTTATAAATAAACATTGAGTAAAGGTTAAGGGAAAATATTACACACATCCCACACACTACTCACATACACACTACAATAAAATAACTATGGCCAGAAATCCCTATGAACTCCGCATGGAGTGTCTGCAATTAGCAGAGTCTCGTCTTCAACAACGTTTTGAGGAGACAAAATTAAGATACGAATTCCTTGATGAAAAAGGTATCGCACAAGATCCAAATGATTATCCTTTATATCCTACTGATGATGAGATAGATGCACTTGCTGATAGACTCATCAAATCTATGTCTGGAGAGAGGTAAGGATGGAAACGGTACTACCTCTCAAGAATATTGAGACCATATGTAGTAACAAAGAAAATACTGAGTTATTTTTAAAATTACTTCATGATTTACTTCCACATCGATATAAAATTGAAAATTGTAACAAAGGATACAGAGATACTTGACTATATACTATAACTGTGTTAGTATTAACACAATCGTTCAACCTGATACATTCAGGTCGCAAGTAAGCCGACTCGGAACGGATACGTTCATCCCATGATCCCATTTCTTATTGCTGCATCTTTAACCTGCTCTGAGGCACATGATCTTGTCGATAAGATGAGAACATATAAAGTCACAGAGGAGATTAAATCAGAAATGATTGAGATTGTTAAAGATGAAACTGAGGGATGTTGGGACGCAAAAGCCGACTAAAGGAACGGATTAAAAACCCTACTACTTTGGAGAAAGCCAATGGCAAAAGTCACTTATCGTGGTGTCACCTACGACACCGAGAACCGTCCTAATAAGACAGTAAAAGCAGCAGAACACGTAGAAACATACCGTGGTGTATCGTTTCTTGTAGATGCTGAAGGACACAAACGTGTTCTATCTACCGTCTGATAGGTTCGTAACGTTAATATAAGGAGGGTCTATTGACAGACCCTCTTTTTTTGTGTAAAATATATAAATACCATATAAAAATTATGGAACCACAGAGAGAGAAACTAAAATTAATAGTTCGTAATCTGGAATTGTTAGTTGATGCACTCAAAGCAGAAGTTTATTCTGATGTGGATGCATATAGGAATTCAAAAGCATTTGATTCTCCATCTACAGATTACGATGAACTTTATGATGACGACGACGGTTATGCAGACTAATAGAGCAAGACGGTTGGTTAAGATGCTTGAGAGATTGCTTAAGCAAGACCATCTATATACTGATGAACAAATTAAGACTATGAAGAAACAACTAAGAGTTGTGAAAGAAGAACTTGCATCTGCAGAAGCAGATAAATCAAAGGGGTTTGGTAAATGAATGTAAAGTTTGTTAGTGTCACACCTGACGCAGAAAAAACTATGGGTTACATTGCTCGTGTATCTAACCCTGCTAATCAAAATAATGAAAAGTATGCTGGATTATTAAGGTATTGTATTAAGCATAATCATTGGTCTGTATTTGAACAGTCTTCTATGTCATTGGAGATTGAGACTACTCGTGCTATTGCTGCACAGATACTACGTCATAGATCATTTACTTTTCAAGAGTTCTCTCAAAGGTATGCTGCTAGTACAGATTTGGGTAAGATTGAATTACCAGAATTACGTAGACAGGATACAAAGAACCGTCAGAATTCTACTGATGATTTAGATGATGAGTTGGTTGAGAAACTTAATCGTCATATGGAAACGGTGTTTACTGCTTCTACGAATCTTTATATTCAGATGTTAGAAGCGGGTGTTGCTAAAGAGTGTGCTAGAATGGTACTACCTCTTGCAACTCCTACACGAATCTATATGACTGGTTCATGTCGTTCTTGGATTCATTATATTAATCTACGTTCTGCTCATGGTACACAGAAAGAACATATGGAAATTGCAGAAGCATGTAAGAAAGTTTTTGTAGAACAATTCCCTGCAGTATCAGAAGCTCTTGAGTGGGCATAAATATCTTTACATGACTTAATTATTATGGCTACATATCCTGTTAAAAATACGAAGACTGGTGAAACAAAAGAAGTAATTCTTAGTGTTCATGATTGGGATCAATGGAAAGAAGATAATCCTGATTGGTTAAGAGATTTTTCAGACCCAAGTACATGTCCAGGTGTGGGAGAAGTTGGAGAGTGGAAAGATAAATTAGTTAAGAGTAAACCTGGATGGAATGAAGTATTAGATAGAGCATCACGACAACCTGGAGCAAATAAACTAAAAATATAATGCCACGAAGAAAAAAGACTGAACAACCTATTGGGGTTGGATTGACGACGAAACAAATGAAGAGGAAGAAACCTCTTAGTGCTAGTTACCTCGTTGATGTTGAACCTATCACAGAAAATCAGAAGATTTTATTTAAATCTTATAGTGAAGGTAAACATATTATTGCATATGGTTCTGCAGGTACAGGAAAAACTTTTGTTACTTTGTACAACGCTATCAAGGATGTTCTAGATGAAACAACTCCTTACGAAAAAATATATATTGTTCGCTCTCTTGTTGCTACCCGTGAAATTGGGTTTCTTCCTGGTGATTATGAAGACAAGTCCGACATTTATCAAGTCCCTTACAAACATATGGTAAAGTATATGTTTCAGATGTCATCTGATGCAGACTTTGAAATGTTATATGGGAATCTTAAGTCACAGGATAGTATTAATTTCTGGAGTACTTCATTCTTAAGAGGTACTACATTAGATAATGCTGTTGTTATTGTAGATGAGTTTCAGAACTTGAACTTCCATGAACTTGATAGTATTATGACAAGAGTGGGACAAGACTCAAAGATAATGTTCTGTGGTGATGCTACCCAGTCAGATTTAGTTAAGACGAATGATCGTAATGGTATCGTAGATTTCATGAACATCTTGCGTAAAATGCCATCTTTTGATATAATAGAGTTTGGTATTGATGACATAGTTCGTTCAGGATTAGTCAAAGAATATATCATTGCTAAATTGGAATCTGGTTTCTAGTATGCAGATTTTTAATGATTATGATCAAGGGAAAAAGTTAAACTTTAATTATAATAAAGCAAAACCTTTTCCTAATATAGTCATAGACAATTTCGTTAATGATACTGTAGCAATGCAGTGTTTTAATGAACTGAAAGGAACTGACTACTGGGTTACCGAAGATACTTCCAATGCATACATGGCACCTCATCAAGTGAGTAAATGGTTTACTCCTTGGGATGCCGAGAGTACAGAACAACTTAGATACACCATACCGACTGTCTATAATACTATTCAGTATTTTAATTCCAAATTATTTCTATCATATCTCGAAGACTTAACTGGAATACAAGGACTAAAGGGAGACCCTGGTTTCTCTGGTGGAGGTGCTCATAAGATAAGAACGGGTGGAAAGTTATCATTACATGTTGACTTTAACATTCATTCTCAAACAAATTATTTCAGAGTTTTAAATCTTTTACTTTATCTTAATCCTACATGGAAGGATGAATGGGAAGGACACCTTGAACTTTGGGATAAAGAAAATAAAGTCTGTGCTCATAAGATTGCTCCTCTCTTTAACAGAGCAGTTATCTTTACTCTATCTGATTACTCTGTTCATGGTCATCCAGTTCCATTACAGACACCACCAGATATAGAAAGATATTCTCTAGCGTTATACTATTACATTGAACAACCAAACCAAGATTATTATGAAAGGAGAGCAGTCGTCTGGCATGAATTTTAGTCACGTTGACCTAGATCTACAACCTCTTGAAAGGGAGCACATAGACGGGGTTAGGTACTATAAAATTCCTGATGAAGAAGAACTTATTAAGATGGTCTCTATTACTTCGGTAACGAGTCATTTTAATAAGGAAATCTTTATCAACTGGAGAAAGAAAGTAGGTAATGAAGAAGCAGATAAGATCACGAAGGCTGCAACCAGACGTGGTACTGATATGCATACTCTTACTGAACATTATTTAAAGAATGATGAAGAACTACCTACGGTTCCACCTATATCTGAGTTTTTATTCAAGATTGCTAAACCTAAACTCAACCTCATAAATAATATATACGCTCTGGAAGGACCGCTATATAGTAGGCAACTAGGTGTTGCAGGAACAGTCGATTGTATTGCAGAATACGATGGTGAATTAGCAATAATTGACTTTAAGACTTCTAAGAAACCTAAGCCACGAGAGTGGATTGAACATTACTTTGTTCAGGCAATGGCATATGGTTGTATGCTATATGAGATGCGGAATATTTCCGTCAAAAAATTAGTCATTATAATGGCATGTGAAAATGGAGAGTGCGTAGTCTATGAAGAAACTGACAAAGCAAAGTACATCAGACTCCTTGGTGAGTACATTAGGAAATTTGTTGGAGATAAACTGGAGCTCTATGGAACCGACTAAAGAATTAGAACAAGCAATAGAGAGTAAGTTTTTAACCCCACAGAAATTTGCTATGGAGATTGAAAAAATTGTTGCTGAAGATGAACTTAATTACATCGATGCCATCTTACACTATTGCGAAACTAATAATCTTGAGGTAGAATCTATTACGAAACTTATATCCAAACCTCTGAAGGAACGACTGAAGTGGGACGCAACCCGTCTTAACTTTATGAAACGAACTTCAAGGGCTAAACTTCCTATATGAAGGTGACTCCTTTCGAAACCTACCAAACTTATCTCTCAATGAAAAGTCATTTTACTAATTGTAAGTATGACTTTTTTAAATATGGTGGTAAGTCTCGTGCTACTATGACTTCCTTTAATAAGAGGAAGGATAAGTACTGGTTTGAGAAGACCAGTAGAAAGTATTCTGATCAACAGATACTTGATTTTCTTTTATCTAATTTCCTATCAACCGATAACCCACAGAACCTATGGATTGGAGAAATAATAAATTCTGGCGAAAGAAATTACGCAGAGTGGATGAGACGACAGCAGAGTTTAACTTACTTGTTCAAAGAACAACTAAGCGAATTGCTATCCAACAAAAACTTGAACGAAGTATTCGATTGCTCCAGCAGAAAGCATCCAATAGTACTAAAGAAATATCTAGGTGGAGAGGTCTCGCTAGAAACGCTTATGATACTGGAAAAAGTCTTTTCTTTCGCAAAAAACTTTGATAAGAAGTTGGATGACCCAGTATGGGAAACCGTAAGTTTAAAATTAAGAAAATATAATCCGTTCCTAAATATTAATGTGTTCCATTACAAAAAAATCTTAAGGGAGTTAGTCAATGAGTAAATTTTTTGAATCTGAAATAGTTCGTGATGAGTTAACTGAAATAAATGATTTACAACAAGAAATTTATGGAGATTTAACAGATTTCCCTACCCTTCCTGATGAAAAGAAGAAGGAACACATTTTGAAACTAACTGATTTGTTAGAGAGACAACGTGTGATGTACACAAGACTGTCTTTATCAGAAGATCCTGAAGCGAAAGCACTTAAAAAGCAGTTGGAAATGTCAGTAGTCATGATGGGTTTCCCAGAAGGCACTGATATATCTGTACTATTCAGTGGGATGAAACAGACCATTGAAAAATTGAAACAGTACGTTGACTAATTTCAAATTTCTTGTTATAATCTAAACATCCAATTAAATCTAACTTAATCCGAGGTAACTTAAATGTCGTTTGCTAATCTCAAAAAGCAATCCAAACTTGGCTCTCTTACCGCTAAACTGGTAAAGGAAGTCGAAAAACTGAACACTAATGGTGGTTCAGATGAACGTCTATGGAAACTAGACGTAGATAAAAGCGGTAATGGGTATGCCGTTATACGTTTCCTTCCTGCTCCCGATGGTGAGGATCTACCATTTGTAAAACTATACTCCCATGCCTTTCAAGGACCTGGCGGTTGGTACATAGAGAATTCTTTGACTACTCTTGGTCAAAAGGATCCTGTTTCAGAGTTTAATACTCAACTTTGGAACAACGGCACTGATGCTGGTAAAGAGACTGCTCGTAAGCAGAAGCGTAAGCTTACATACATCAGTAACATCTATGTCGTTAAGGATCCAGCAAATCCTGAGAACGAAGGTAAGGTATTCTTGTACAAGTATGGCAAGAAAATCTTTGACAAACTAACTGCAGCAATGCAACCTGAGTTTGAGGATGAGGAAGCGATTGATCCATTTGATTTCTGGCAAGGTGCTAACTTCAAGTTGAAGGCAAAGAACGTTGCTGGATATCGTAACTACGATTCATCTGAATTCACTGCTACATCACCACTACTAGATGATGATGACGCACTAGAAGCACTCTGGAAGAAAGAAAACTCTCTTGCAGAACTAGTTGCTTCTGATCAGTTCAAGTCTTATGAAGATTTGAAGAAGCGTTTGAGTTATGTTCTTGGCAACAAGGCACGTCCTGTTGTTGAGGATGAATCTTTTGAAGATGAAAGTGAAGGTCGTGGTAATGCAGAACAAGTTGTTGCTGCTGCCACTGAAACAAAATCTTCTAGTGGTACAGGTGCTGGATACGGTGAAGAAGAAGATGATGCACTATCATACTTCGCTCAACTAGCAGAATAATTAAAGGGCATTGTCAATAAGTCCCCCCGTAAAGGGCCTCCAGTAAGGAGGATACTTGAAAAGGAGGCTCCTGTGTGCGGGTAAGTCCTCCTTTTTTTATGGAGCAGTGTTTCTAGTATTCTCTGTCTCTACTAATTTTCTATTGACAAACTGTGAGGACTTCTCATAGTGCATGATAGTTCTCATATCGTTTAAAAATTGTCGTAAATATTCTCTTCGTAGTACATATATACCCCTTTTCTTTTCATTTAATTCTACTTCATACTCATAGTTTGAAACTCCTACAATTGGATTGAGAGTTGCTGTATCGGTTCCAGGTTTTGGAATCGTAAATGTAGAGTCCACATGTTTTCTAGCAGGTAGAACTACCCTACCACTATCATCTTTAACTTCTGTTGTTTCATAGTGATGAATACTATTCAAGTCAGTTCCATATTTACTTTCTGCAAATCGATAGATGTCTCGTGAAGATAATGGCCAATCATTATTGATATTAATAATACCAGCAGTGATGCATACAACCCAATCTAAATCTGAACTACCATAAAGTTCTTCTGCTACAATGTCAGGTCTAGAACCATCAGGAATATAATACTTGTTAAATTGAGTGAATGAGTTTTGTAAATCATCACGAAGTTTAACTCTTCTAAAAAGATTTTTAACTCTTATATATGCATTTGAAGAGTGTTTTGTTTTCAATAAAGACTGATAGTTTAAATCAGGTAGTTCTCTAAAGTAACTCATTAGAATCCAACTCCTCTTGTACCTTCTCCACTTTCGTAATGCTCTGCATATATTGGGTTTAGTTCTTGTAGATTCAATGTCATATTCATTAGTGTTGGAGTACCATCATGGAAGGTTGAGTAAGTTCCATTGCCAGTGTAGTCCATAGCAATTGAATTTATTACCATTGGTTTGAATATATTTAAGAATGGATGGGCAGAATTTCCTTTCATATATTCAAATACAAAAATATCTGGAGAAGAAATATAAAATCCATTACCACTTGCACCTTTCGCTGCTGAATGCATTTTGAATAGTCTTATGATTTGTTTGACTTGATTTGCTTCACTTAAATTTCTTGGAGAGAATGCGAATGTGAAACCAAATGATCTAGTTTGTACACCTTGGAAGATAACTTCTAGGTTTGGATTCATTACTTGTCCAGTAGACCTTGCTGTCATTTCACCTGCACTTTTTCCTATTGCTGCTGCAGCAAGTGAACTTTGTATTGCTTCTTGAAGTTCAGGTGGAACTTTTCCAAACCCTTCCATATTTGTTAGAGCAGAGATATCACCTTTCATTCCAGAACGTGCAGCTTTATATCCAATTGCTTCAATAGGGTTCATTGTACTGTCACCCCAACTGACACCGTTACTATCAGTTATACTCTGTGGGATTGGTAGAATGACTTGAGCAAGAGGACTTTGTTTTTTTACTCTGGAGGATACAGTTTCCATCTGAAATCCAGCAGACAATGTTTGCATTACTGTTTTTGGATTTTTCCCTTTGCCTTCTCCACCAGCATTCTTTCCACCTGCTTCTTTACCAAATTTTTGTGGTATATATTCTACTATTTTAATTTTTAGATAGTCGGTAGTATCTGTAAGCATCTTGTTAGGATACCTATAGGATTGAAATCTTCCACCTCCAGTTCTACGACCTCCTGTACTACTCCTTTGATTGTTTTGTGTAGTACTGGAATTAGTATTTGTATTATTTGGTTTTACTACGTTTTGATTTTTAGATTTATTTTGTATCTCTACAGCCTTCTTTAGAGTGAATCCTCCACTCCCTGGCTTATCAAATAGTTGTCCTGCAAATCCCATTATCGACCTATTTTTACCTATTTATACTTGAAACTTCAACTATACTTAAAATGTTGGAATGGAATAGAATCAAGATGATTTAATTCACTATCATTTACTTGATAAAGTTGTCCAGCAACTTCATTCCAGGTATAACTTCTAGGTTTATTCCAATGGAAGTTAATACCACGGAATCCCCAAGGAAAAACATCTGTAACTGCTACTAGTGGATTCTGATCGTATCTTATATTAGGAGTCTTGGGGGTATAAACAAAGAAATAAAAACTACCTTCATCAGGAACAGGTGTGACTGTATCATTACATGCTTCCATTATTTCTAACATCAAATCATCAGATGTTTCCATCCCAGTTATGTTCTTTGCTATTTCTAGTACCCGACTCATTTAATTCCTAGTTCCTTTTCTGTTATTACTTTGAATTCAAATCCTCTATCAAGACACCATTCGTTTGCTGCTTTCCACTTTGCTTGGTTCTTTGCATACTCAAATGCTTCACGTAAGTAACCTTTTGTTTGACGTTTAGGTCTAGCAGGTGGTTTGGTTTGTCGTTGTGGTTTGACTTCAATAATATATTTTTTTATCGTCCCATCTTTTTCTCTTACTTTAATATAGAAGTCAGGGAAATATCGATGAGCACGATTATCAACAGGAGATCTATACCACATATAAACTTCTTCACTTCCCCATTCGAGGATATTAATATTAGTATCACAGTAAGTCATGAATTTCAGTTCCCAAAGAGAACGGTAAATTACTTTAGTTGGATTACCTTTATACTTGTAAGGTGCTCGCACTTTATACTTACCTTTATAAGCCATAAATAAATATAATTATCATAGAAATATTTAGAGTGGTACAACCTCGTAGAATAGCAGATTTTAAACCAACACTATCAAATTTAGCCACAACTTCTCATTATCAGGTTATCTTTGGTGGTTTACCATCTCCATTAAGGCAGCATCTTAATGTGAGGGATGTTGGTTGGAGATTTACTGCTGAAACTATAGGATTACTTTGTAATAATGCAGTACTACCTGGTAGTTCTGTTGCAACTGGTGAATTGGATGGACATTATATGGGCATTAAGGAGAAGTTTGCTCATAGTAGAATGTTTATGGATATATCTCTTGAATTTTATGTTGATCAAGATTATAGAACTATTAAATTCTTTGAGCATTGGATTGAATTTATGGCAAGTGGTTCTGCTGCCAACCAAGCAGATGATGGATACTATATTAGAATGGCATACCCTGATGAATATAAAACTAGTCAGACAAAGATAATTAAGTTCGATAAGGATTATAATTCCGAATTAGAATATACTTTCTATGGATTGTTCCCTAGACAGTTGAATGATATCTCTGTGTCATATGACCAGTCAGATATATTGAGAGCAACTTGCTCCTTTTCATTTGATAGATACATCTGCGGAAAGAATACTAGCTTCTCTATTTTCAGAGGCAATGCACACAACAGAAGATTAACTGGTAGTAATTTTAATATACCCTTCCTTAATAATTTTAGATAGCCCAGCAAATTCGACTTTTTATTCCATATATACGGGAAAAAAAACTCCGACATTTTTTTGAGCCACAGGATTTTCAAAAAAGTGGTATAAATAAAAATACTGAAGTGCTACAAACATTATGCCTTTACCAAAAATTACCGCACCAACT
>VTLG01003780.1_pt1 | contig 13238 bp, 12 predicted proteins | sample 4694571 | NCBI WGS metagenome assembly VTLG01 (sample SAMN12604809, study PRJNA352737) | marine metagenome | biome: ENVO:00000447; feature: ENVO:00000209|ENVO:00000569|ENVO:01000036; material: ENVO:00002151; isolation source: viral sequences binned using virsorter ... | reverse complement strand
GGTGTGTGTCCATTCGTTCTGGCATTTCATCTAACACCTCATCCGCAATCAAACTGGTAATTGGCATTCGTGCCCACATCGCACCACCGACTACGTTGTCTTCTTCTTCGATACCAGTAAACACCACCTGAAAACTAAGACATCTGTCTGGTATTGTGTTGACTGCTATTGCTAACCCATGTAAATACTCACCGTGGTATTTCATGTGGTTATGCGTAAACTCCTTACGTACCCAACACTTAAAGTGTGGGATATTTGAAATTAGGTAGCTCAAGTTGTTTCTCCTGTTCTACCTTCCCCTGATCGTTGTTATCTAATTTTTGCAATATTAAATTTAATGCTGTCTCCATAGTTTCCATTCTTTTATTCAAAGAATCTATTTCTTTATTATTTACAGATTTTGGTTTGTAAACTTTTTGAGTGGCTCTCAAATCATGCGTTGCCATTTATTTTCCTTTGTTTAAATTGAGGGAGAAGAATAACCCCTCCCTCAAAGTTATTCAGTATTAACTTACAGTGTCGTGTTGTGAGTCAGTATTCTTATCATCTTCTTCAATACCTGATACGTCACACATAACAGCCCATACTCTGATCTTACCAGCAGATGAATCTGCACCACCAATAAGTATGTCTAAAGTGTCTGCAGATGCTGCTACATGTCTAGCAGTTGCAGTCAATGTACCATAACCTGTAGCATTAGTGTCACCGTCAACATAAATGTCAACGTCTCCACCTGTAATACCTAAGTCCATAGTAGCAGAACTAGAAAGTGCAGTTATCACTTCTATTCCAGCTTCCATGATCAAAGTCTCTGCAGGTATATCTAGCACTTGTAAGACATCTCCATTGTCCGGGCCAGTATCGCCTCTGACTTGAGATAGATCAATAGTGTTTTCAACTAAATATGGAACCCTCCCGTTGGAAGGATGTCCAGTAGTGCCTCCGGCACCTGTCAAATTAAGTGTACCCATTTGTCAATTCCTTTCCAAGTTAAGATTAAGAGTCTAAGTCCATGAGCCCTTTGAACACGCCTTTGAAGCCTGTATCAGATTCAGCTCTTAGAACTTTTCTTCCATAAACATGTAATCCTCTTACGATGTCAGAGAAACTATCTGGGTCTCTTATTACTTCAGTCTTTGCAATATGAGATGCAGTAGCAACGCCAGACATATGTCCGTATAGGATTAATGTTTGACCAGATGTGCTTGATGATCCAAAAGTTTGGGTAGCCGCACTACCAGTAGAACCAACAGCAATTGCATTACTTACATATAAATCAAAGTTATGTAATTTACTATCGGTAACTCTACCGTTTAGAAGAGGAGATGCTCCTCCACCAGTTATAGACATGTCCATAATTTTAGAACCAGCTTGTCTTAACACTTCATAAAACTGAGGTGGTGCAACGAGCCATCTGTTCTCTTCTGGTACATCATTTTTATCTAATTCAGTAGCAGCTTGAGATACTAGATTAGCAACTTCATCACCAGTGTTAGCTGATGTGCCTTGAGTTCCTAATGTACCTGTGGATGCCACAGCGTTATCATAGATATATTTTAACACATTGTAGTCATAATTCTTCTTTAATGCATAAGCACCTGAAGAGGTTGCTAATGCTTCAAAGTTGATATGTGACTGTCTTTCTTCGATATCATCTACTTTAAATGCAAAGTAACTACCTTGGTCGATAGTCAATTGAATTTGATTATCGTCTAGGTTCTCTGTATTTACAGTTTGACCTCTAGCATAGTCTTTGACTGTGATAGTTGGTTCTTTGATGATGTTTACCGTATCGCCAAAATTCTCGATTTCCCCAGTGTAGTCAGTATTAGTAATAGCTTCTACGACTGATGCCCTACGGAAATATTTGAGAACTTTTTGACTGTATATCGCTGGTGCCCAGTTACCAACCGGTAAGTTTTGGTATCCGGCAGCGGATGACATAGTAGCCATGATTTATCCTCCTTTATTAGCTAGTTAATCATTTACAACTTGACCAGATTTTACGGCCTGATCAATCTCCGCTTCATACTTCTCAAACTCCCATGGCTTGAGTTTCTGAATGTCAGACATCTTCCAAACCTTCCCAGTCTTACCAGTAGTGTTTATCTGCCTTGCAGCAGTTTTAGTCACGGCTCTGGCAGCCTGTTTAGATTTATCAGAAGTCGGTTTCCTATTCATACCCATGTCCGCTTTATATAAATCAACAGTCCTACTTGCCCAAACAGGATCGGTATTGTTCTTTGTGATACCCTCAGAAATGCTTTTGGGCTGTTGTTCTAACCACCCTAAAAACTCAGGTGATTTCTTGATCTCATCGAAATCTGGATGATTGTTCAGAAGCTGTTTGTAGGCTGATTGCACTTTGAGTTTCTTTTCTTTCTCACTCAATCTACCTATTTCAGCTTGAAGGTCTTCAACTTGCTTTTGTGCCATATTGTGAGATATGGTTTCTACAACTTGGTATACATCTGGATACTGATCCCTAAACTTATCAAGTTCTTCCGGTGTCTTTGGTGGAGCATACTTAGGTTGTGCTTTTTCAGCAGCTTTACTTTGTGCTTCTAAGACTTCCTTTTCTTGCTTCCATTCAGACAGCTTCTGATCGTAATACTTTTTAAGATCATCGTATCTTTTCTTATACTTACCTTCGTCTTCCTGAACTGGTTCCTCTTTACTTTCAGGTTGGGTGGAATCTATAAAACCTTTTACCTCTGGAGTGGCTTCCATCGTGGCCTTGATGTCAGTGTCCTCAGTTTCTGTTTCTTCTTCCTCAGCAGTCATCACTCTGTCCTTTCCCTTGTACATCTCTTCACGAGGGTCTGTGCTTAGTGCTTCTGCTTTGTTGCGTACATTAGTCTTTCTTTTTGCCATTTTACTATTCCTTTCTCAGTGCCTCTTACGAGGGTGGCTGTTTACGGGTTTATAAAAAATCCAGTGCCGAGGCAATTCGGGTGGCTGGAACTTTTAGTTATCATCAACTAAAACTCTGTTTAGCTTCCTTAAAAACAGTCTTCTTAGGAGCTTGCTCAAAAGGTGCTTTAATCTGTGGTTGAGGCTGTTGTTGCTGCCCAGCTTCGTATTCAGCTATCAGCTTTTCTGTTAATTCTTTACCTCTATTATTCATTTTTTCTAATCTTTTATATCCTATTTCTTGTGCGATAATGTCTGGTATTAATATCTCTCCGTTTGAAACTAAAATATCTTCTGCTTTTTCTGGCACTTCTTCAGTATCTACATCAACACCCTTTTCCTGTAAATTTTCTATAGCGTCATTTATTACCTGCATGATGTACATTTTACCATTTGCTATAACAGCACCTTTACTCAATACAAAACCATCACTTTTACTTTGTACATCATCTGCTACTCCTGTATTATCTTTTCCTGCTACGTTCACTTCTCCTACAGGGCCTGCTGGTACAGATTCTTTTTTTTCACTCTGTTGTTCAGGCACTTCTTGCTCGACAGAACCTCCTTCCTGCATTTCAGTTTCTTCCTGTTGTTGCACGGGTTCTGATGTTTCTGGTTGTTCTACAGCCATCATTTGTGGTAATTCACTAGGACTTTTATCAAACGAAGATTTTACTCCTAACTCTAATTCTATGTCCTGTCCCTCTGTAGAACCTGATAATCTCTCTTGATCCGACATGTTTAAATACTGATCCATGGTAACTCCTCCACCGCCCTTAGGCTGCACCACTGGTTCAGGAGGATATTCTCCAGTTTCACCTTTATAAGAAAGTATAAAAAATCTTTCTACGTAAGGTAAAAGAGAAACTATTTCTTTTTGTTCTTCTTCTGTTAAGTTTTGTTTCATTAAGTTAGCAGCATCTTGAGCATCAACTGCAGGATCGCCTTTACTTAAAAATTCAAAATCCATTTCTCCTATATCTACAGGTCTATCTTCTCCCATTTGCATCTGTTGATTATTTACAACCATTCGCCACTTTCCATCATGTTTGCTAATATGTTTGCTCTTGTCTTCACTTGACTTGCCCATTTGCTATCTAACATTTCTTTTTTAGCTCTTTTAAAATCACCCTCTATTACAGAACCAAAAAAATTAGGCCATTCTCTCTGATTAAATCTAGATACGCCCATGTTGAATACCATGTCTATAATTACAGTTTTTCTCACTTCGTTTAGGTCTTTCATAAAAGTCCAGTGATCTACCTCTTTCAATACTCTATCTACATCATTAGATAATAACATCTTTGCTTCTTCTTCTGTAATACCTAGTCCATCTCCTGCGATGTTTCTACCTACACCAATAGTAGGATGCCCTACGAGTGTATCTCCAGCTCTTATTTCGCTGCCGTTTGCATCATCGTACACTTTCAATCGCATACCTTCGTGCAGTACCAACTTGTCTATTAATTTTTCTCTTGTCTCTTCGTTTATCATTTTTTAAATTGTCCTATTGATTTCAAACCAAAACTAGCACCGATACTTGCAAGGATACCCCAGCTTAACCAATCAGGGCAGTCCTCTCTCAAGAACCTAAACCCATCAGATAAATATGGCTGTGCAGCAGGAATGAAGCACGCTACTATGATGGAGATGAAGCAAATTGTCCAGAGCTCGTCTTTCCAGCTATCTGCAGAGGCATCCATTGCTTTCTCTTCCCAGTTCGCATCACTCTGTACTCTTTTTACCTGTGCTTCTATCTTTGCTACTTCTAGCTTTTGTTTTATCTCTGCTTTCTTCTGTCTACCCTTCAACCATGTTCCTGCTAGGTTTGCTATTGGGCTTAAAAATTGTAACATGTTTACTCCTTACGCAAAATATTTCTTATTAAATTCAGATACAGCATTTTCAAACTCTTCTTGTGTTCTATATCCAACTTTTACCGGCATACCGTTTTGCCCTATTCTAACTCCTTTGTACACTTGTCCTTCTAATATTCTCTGTCCATTTGGGCCTTCATATTCCATAGCATGTCTTAACCATTCTCCCGGACTTACAGAGCCATCCCCTGCAGAATCTATTCTTTCCAACACACTTCTATAAGGTGCTTCTCTTCCTCTGGGCATATATTTATTAGGGCCAAATGCAGCGTTTGCCCAAGCACTTTCATTTACTTTCAAACCAAACTCATCTGCAAATGCATACATGTAATCTACATTTTTATTTGCCTGTGCCTGTAGAGCACCTGCATTATACCCATTATAACTGTGAGCATTTACAGCTTTTATTCTTCTTTTTTGACCCTCTTGCACATTTGTGTATTGTTTGCCTGCATCATCAACTAATCTAAATTCTACACCACCCATTGGAGGTTTGCTTTTACCTCCTCCAAAAAGACCTCCTTTACTGCTTAATAAACTAACTCCTGCCATTGCTATACCAATAGGCCCCATTAAAGCTGCAAATTGAGAACCAGCTATAAAACCTGCTGATTGAAGACCTCCTAAAGTAGTTATAACACCTCCTACAGCTTGAGCACCCTCTAGTGGATTATCAATACCTCCTTTTAAAGCACTGTAAGTGGTATAAGCACCTGCTGCTGCTGTTCCTAACCCTGTTAATTGGCCTACAGCAGTCGGTGCTCCTGTTGGTGTTGGCCCTTTGTAACCGGGTAAAGTTTTTCCAAAAACTGTTGTTACAGGAGCTATTGGTTTTTTATTAAAAAATCCTACAAGGTCTAGTCCTGCTTTTCCAACACCCACTGCAGTTTGCACGTTTTGTGCTGTTTGTGCAGCAGAATCTTCTTTAACAGAAGGAAAGAAGTCTTTATAATCGGCACTAGGATCATATGCTTCTCTTTCTCTAAATCCTTTAGCCAATGCGGAACTTCCCTCTACAACACCTATGTTAGTAGGAATATCTAATCCCCCCATTTCTTCACTAGGATCATAAGTAAAAGAATTATCTACAGAGGCTAATTGTGTTTGCCCACTTGATAATTCAGGAGTTTTTACAGGAGTTCCAATATTCCTCATGTATGTTTTTAAATCTGCAGTAGCATCAAGAGGAGCATCTTCTTCATCACCCTCTTCAGAGCCTCCAAAATCTAATCCCTTTAAAGATTTTCTTTTAACACTTATATCTGTTTTTAATTTTTTAGTGTCTAGTTCTCCTCCTACAGGTGCAGGAGGTGCAAATAAACTACCACTAACGTCAAACGCCTCTCCTGACTTAGCAGCAGAAGCAGGGTCAGATACTAGACCGCTTAGTTGTGATGTAAGTGCTCCGGGTGTTAAACTCATTTTTTCTTATTATCTTCCTTTTTCATCTGATCAAAATTATTCTTCAAGTTGAGGAGCATTGCCAGCAAACTGGCTCTCCCCTGCAGTCGGTACACCTCCAACTCCGATTGTGCCGTTACCAGAGCCTGTAAGGTCTGTAGGTTGAGGCCCTGCAGCAGTTGCTGTAGCGGCTCCCATACTTGTGGGTTGCTCACCACCGGTGATAGGCGTTTGAGGACTTCCTGATTGTTGTTGTTCTGTTTGGACATTTTGCATTACTCCTTTTAACATTTCTGCATATATTTGTGCTTGGTTCATATCGTTTACTAAACTGTCTGGGTCTATATCCTGTGAAATAGCTAGTTCTTTTAAAAGATTTGGTATTTTAATAAAAGGTGCTAACATTGGATTTGCTACAGTCTGTAATAAAGCTGTGAGTCTTTGAGAACGCACTTCTTTTTGCATTACAGATGCTACACCTCTAGGTTTAATTTCTAAATCTCCAACTATATCTGGATTGTCATCGTTAAACTGCATGTTCCATTGAAAGAAAGATTCTCCTAAAGGTTTTATCAAATGATCATCTAAGTTTTTGATAACTGTTTTAATTGATAAACCTGAAGAACCTAACAACATGGATAGACCCGCAGCTGTTCTGCCCGTGCCACTAACGCCTGTCTGTCCGTGCATAATACTGGGTATACCAGTTTCTTCATCAGCCAACATTCTAGCTTTGTCATACATTTGTATGTTTTCACCTGCGGTACTAGGGAACTTAATACCATTCACTGCGGTTCCTGTAACGCCAGACTGTCTTCTGAATATCTTACCCGGAAATATATCGTAATTCTGTCCGGGAACTAATGATGTTTCATCTATATCAAATACTAAATTACCTGCAAGTGTCAAGTTATCAATAGCCATTCGTACATGACCATTCATTAACATCTGTGCATCTTCCATATTTTCTGGTATGCCGATACCCCATAATTGATAAGGGCTTATTTCATACGGAAAAATTTGAAAGGGTATTCTCATAGGTGTAAATGGATTCATAACAACTCTTAATACTTCATTACCACAGACCCATGCATTTATTTGCACTTGTTCTGATTCTGGCATGTCGTTTCCCATAACTCCTATTTGAACTAACATAGCAGAGTCTACAACACCCCAGTATTCTAATACTTCAAATCTTTCAGTTGCACCTCTTGATAGATACTCATCATCTCTAATTATACTTTCAAAATATTTATCTACATAATTTCCGCCACCTGTTAAAACATTCTCAATAGCATCTTGATTGAACATAGGCATGTCCATCAATCCTCTAAGCTGCGATCTTGTCATCTTGTGTCTTTGAATTACATAATCACAGTCTTCCATACTGGTGGCAATAGGGTCTGTATACAAATCCCAACAAGATACAGATTCTATTTTTGGTATGTCTTTATAATATGGAGAATACATCTTCTCTCCATTTTCATTTCTCTCCCATTTGTGTATGGTTTTAGTAAAGTTAAAAGGCCCTTTTACAATTCCTGTACCTAATAATACAGACTCAAATATTGAGTTTCTTAACGTAGTAACAGCATTTGTATTTAATAATTGATCATGTATAACTTTTTCCATACGCAACGCAGCTTCCTGTGCAGGAGATATTTGTGGTTCTCCCACTCTCGATTTTCCTTCTGCTACAGGAGCTCCTTGATATTCTGGAGCAAGTCCTCCTAAATAATCCATAGTCCCGTCTGTGGCTTCTAAATCACCGGGGGCTAATTGTCTTCCGTCTCCTTTAAATCCATAAGGGTCTGCTGGACTTACTTGGTCTAATGGTGTTTGTAAGTGAGCATATTTGGCAATACCTTCAGGCACAGGAGTAGATTCTACTGTTAGCGGAAACTTTTTATTTGCAAACAGTATATCTACAATCTGTCCATAGGCAGCAAGCACTTTTGTTTTGGTTATTTTTATAAATACTTTAGATTTTTCAGTGTTTGTATACTGAGTGCTAGAATCATAAATTCCTCTAAAGTTTTTATAAGCTTTAAGCCATCTTTCTTCATGCACTTGTCTGCCATCTTCTGCTTCTCTTTGTCTTTCTTTTATATAACCAACAAGACCGGGAGCATTTTCAGAGGACATATCTTCTGATACGTCTACGGGAGTATCCATTTATTAACCCTCTGTGCCTTGATAGCCTTGCTTCTGTGTCTGTCCCATGATGTAGCCTGCATCGCCCATATGTCTATTTCCGGCTGGCTTTGGGGTTGCCACATTGTAGGAATCTAGGTTAGTTGTGCCTAACAAGTTCTGATCTAAGCCTTCTCTGTATAGAGAGCTTTCGTTAGCCTCGTTCATTTCGCCTTGTTTGGACATTTGACCCATGATATATCCTGCATCGTAAGTTCCTTTTGGCATGTTTACCTCCTTTTAATAATTAATTTAAAAAACCTAATTCTTCTTGTAGAACATCTTGTTTGCTTTTTTGATCTTGAGGGACACCTGCTTCTTGTTCTACCATATAATTGATGTCTCCTTTTTTATCTTCTTCAGGCATCGCAAACTCTCCTTCTTGCCTAAATCTTTTTTCTAACTTTAATTTATTAGCTAAATCTTCTTCTACTGGCCCTCCAAATTCACTAGCCACATCTGATTTACCTTCTAAAAGACTTTGAGGAAGAATAGTTCTACCTGCTTTTGTAGCCAATCTTCTACCTGCTCCAGCTAATCCTATGGCAGCACTTCCTAATTTTTTATAAGTATTAGGGTCTGATAGAATATCCATTTGACCCGCCAAAGAACCAGCCTCTGTTCCTGTAGGATTATATTCAAAGGCTTTTTCTGCACCTGTCATAAATTTTTGATATAAATCATCAGCCTCACCGAATAATTTATCAATCAAGTCTTCTGCCCCTTCTGGTGTACTAGCATCTACATTTTTATCTTTTAAAAACTTTTTAGTTTCTGTACTAAATTCATCATCTACAAAATTTTTAAGTTCATCTAATTTTTTCTTTTTTACAACTGTGCCAGTAAGAGTTGAATCTACTTGTCTTTTTAAATCTATTTCATTTGCATCAGGATTATTTGCTTTTAATTGCTCTAATAGTATCTTTTTCTTTTTTTCAATATCAGCTGCATCATCTAATCTTTTTTTCTGTTTAGTAGCATCTCTGTTTCTTTTTATATTTTCTTGTATAGATGTAAAATCTACTTTTACACTGTCTACAGGATCAACTCTTTTTGTACCGCCTAAATAAGTTTGCTGAGCTTTTTCAGGCATCCAATCTAAATATCCTTCTTCTATTTTTAAAAAGTCAGCGTTGGGTATTTGATTTAGTTTTTTATATAATTTTTCTGGAACTACTAATTCATTATTACCTATGAATGCATCTACATGTCCGTGCCCGCTGTAAGCTATATATTTATCATCTAGAGCCTGTCCCATTCTATTTACATTAGGCTCTACAGTGTTTACAGGAACGTATCCACCCTCTACGGATATCATGTCTAATCCTTGTATTAAATTAGCTGTATCTTTTTGAAATCCATATCCCGGCAAATCCACTACAGAAAGTATCCTACCTTTAAATGCTTTCCTTAAAAGAGCACGACTTGGATTTTTTTCTTTTACTCCCGATGCCCCATACGCTGCTATAGATTTTTCTCCATAGACATCTATTAAACCATCAGTTATTAAATCGTCTACTTGATTTGCATTAGGAAATAAAGGCCCTGAAGTTCTTCCCTGCTGTTCTGCTTGTAGTAATGCATTATAAATAACTATTTTTGTCAATGGAGAAAAATGAACTGTCTGTAAAGGCCCTTGTTTTATAACCCATTCACTAGCATGTAAATTATATTTAGTACCATAAGAAGAGCTACCAGCAACTATACCTTTTTTTGGTAAAAAATTTTCTATCATCAATCTAGAAGTTTCTTCTTTCCTATGACCACTCATGTTCATAAACTGAGCTGTTAGTTTATCCAAAGGATTTTCAAAACTATCTTCTATTGTTTTCATAGTGTAATAAAAATCATTAGGCAAATCTAATCGAGGCTGTGCTCTTTGTGTTCCTACCTGTAATTTTTTTTTTAATTTTTTACCGGGAGGTGTTTTAAAATAACTTATAAAAGGTCTTATGGCTGCACCACTATGAGTGCCGATTGCCTGATCAGCCACTGTTTCAAAAGCCGTAGCACCACTAAAACTATCAGGATCACCGGCTATTGTTTCTACCAAATACTTTATATTATTTTTTTCACTGAACTCTTTAACAGTCATATCTATTATAGACTTACTGCCATCAGGAGATTTAATAGTTTCCCATTCATTAAACCACTTGTTTATTTGACTTAGTTGACCCTTAGTCCACCCTCCACTTTGAACTTTAGCATCAGGAAACAACTCTGATTTTTTTGACACTCCTCGATTGTTTACAGCATCTATAAACGCTTGTTTTACTGTTGATTCCATATTAGCCATAATTAATACCCAAATACCTGATCTTGTGGTTCATACTGCTGTGTCTGTCTTGTCATCCTATGTGGAGAATGCACATTCATTAGAGTTCTACTCATTACCATATACCTCAACGCATCGTAAGCATGATCTTCAGCTTTCGTATCCACATCCTCAGGGTTAGTTTTAGATATAGGCAGTGTAGGTAGAGTCCTGATTGTATTATTGCACGTAGAAAAAAAGCGAAGCCTAGGAGTACCGTGGTCATCACAGGCTAATCTCCTGTGGACTTCTATCTTCCCTGCAATCCTGTTCCTGTCCGCTGGTGTCCATCGTGCTCCTCTTCGTATCATAGTCTCAGCAATAGAAGGCCCTAAGCCTGTTCTGTTCCAACAGGAAGAATCCAGCGTTGTCTGCTGCATTGGTGGGTCTTCTCTTTCCATTTGTACTATCAAATCTCCTAACCTTTCTCCTGTGAACCCTTTTACATAGAGTTCTCTGTAAATCCATATGTTATTGTCCCAATCTATAGCTCCCCAGAGTATACATGAGGGTGAAGAATACCCATAATCGCCTGATCGTATCCTAGTCCAGCCAGATGGCACATCAAACGGCTCTACAACATGTGTTTCACGGCTAAATTCAGTGAAAGCAGAGCCATCTGCTACGTCCCAGTCACCTTCTAACAACCTTTTTCTCTCTACTTCCGGTAGAGACATCAACATCGCCTCATATTGACCGTCTTCAAACAGATATGGGTTGTCTGTCAACCTCGCAGGCACGAATTTGCGTAAAAATAACGGCTGATCGGCCTTTGGGTGGTTCACTGGGTACTTTAAAACCTTACCAGTGTCAAAATCCTTAGCCCAGAAGGGGTCATTTGGTGGATTTGGGTCGATATACATCTTTTTTACCCACCAACCACCGGTTCCTCCGGGGTTTGCTGTACATCTCATGTACATTCCTAAGTCTTTATCCGTTGTTCTCAGTCGAGAACGTAAGTAATTCCACACGTATGGTGTGGGATACTGTGTAATTTCGTCTATTCCTATCCAATTGAACGCTTGTCCTTGATATCTAGTCACGTCTCGGTCATCATCTACGTATGAAAACCATATCCTAGCACCTGATGGGAACTGCCAGATGGACTTTGCCTCTTTAAATACAGCTCCGGGGAACGCTTTTGGATAGAGTTGCTTGCTTTTGTCTATCAATTCGGTCAATTCTGCCAATGTTCTTCTTAACAACAAGCCCCTATGGTTGGGATTTGATGCATCTCGCAGTACATCTGCTAATAATGCATAGGATTTTCCCCCTCCTGCTGCTCCTCCGTATAAGACATCTCTTTCAGGTGACTCAAGGAACATAGTCTGTGGGCCTTCGTTAGCCCTGAACACTACGTCATGGTGCTGTAAATGCTCACGTACAGCTTGAGGCACCTTCTTCAAGTCCTCATCTGTGATCACACTGACGGACTTCTGTCTTCCCTTCAGAGCATTGTCCACCTTGACAGCAGCTTCTTGAGCTTCTTTGGCTGAACGCCTCGCTTTCTTAGCCTGTTTCGTCAGTCTTTCAGCTCTTCGCTTCTTTTCAGATAGCTGTCTCTGAGTAGCCAATCTGGCCTTCATCTTCATAGACCAGTTATATCTCGTCTTTGGTTCTCCCTCTTTCTTGGGAGGTCTACCTCTTTTTGGTTTCTGTTCTTCTGTCATCTATCTAAGTGTACACCTATTTTCATTCGCTTTGTCAGACCGGGGTTTGATATCTTCCTACCCGATGCTGTACTTAGCCATCTCGCAGCTTTTGCAGGCCCACAGCTGTTTGCGAATGTAAACGCCTTTTCTAACAATTCCAACTCTTTCTCTATAGGAATATATTCTTTTCCATCCTCTGATAGTTCATATCCAAATGGGATGGTTGATGTTGTTCTCTTCAAGTTTTTGGTTTCCTTGGTGGGTTGCTGTATTTTTTTATATAAGAATTATTTTTTGTTATTCTTAACGCTTTTTCCATTGTAGACCTATCTCTATCTGAAATTGTTTTACCGTTTTGAGTCATTGTAGCTGATGCTACCGTAAAAATATTATTCGTGTTTTTCATTTAATTACTCACCGTACATGTTAATTGTTCAGGGCACATACCCTCATAGGTAACAATAGTAAAACTATCCTGATTAGGAAATCTGTATCTACATTGCATACCCTTCATACCGTTGCTGTTGTCTAAGTAAGGCCTATATTGTGAAAGTTTACAACTTATGTATCTCTCATGTTTAGGAAACCTTTTGTTAAACATACTAGCATGTGCTTGGTCGTATCCTTCATTTATACAGATAGCGTAGCCCGTTTGAAACTCTCCACAGAGCTCGTGTGCTTTTACTTTACTAGCCACTGCTGTAGCAATCCATATCATCATGGCTGCTGCCAGTAATGCTACCACTGCTATAGAAGATATCTCTATCATCTTTCTCTGTCTTTCTTGCTGTTTATAAATCATTTCTTTTCTTTGTTTTCTGATTCTTGCTTGCATTTGCAAAAGTTCATTCCATGCATTCGGCCCATGCGATAAGTTAATGAAATTCC
>VTLG01010065.1_pt1 | contig 13241 bp, 13 predicted proteins | sample 4694571 | NCBI WGS metagenome assembly VTLG01 (sample SAMN12604809, study PRJNA352737) | marine metagenome | biome: ENVO:00000447; feature: ENVO:00000209|ENVO:00000569|ENVO:01000036; material: ENVO:00002151; isolation source: viral sequences binned using virsorter ... | reverse complement strand
AGATGAATTTATTTTCGAAAAGTTTATTTAATAGGGGTCTTAACTCATGCTCTGGTGGGTAATGTCTCATAATCGCCCTTGCTTCTCTTCTGACTTCTCTAGGAATCCTTGGTGTCTCCTTGGTATTAGTCAAACGAAGAAGGAAATCCCTGACACCGACTATGGCTTCGAGCTGTTGGTTTGGCTGACTAATTCTTAATTTCATTTTCCAGCTCCAGAAGTAATTTATTCTTGTTGTCTCTGACCTCTAACCCTTCCCTTACATTTTTAATATGCCATTTATCAGAGAAATCTTTTACTAAGTCTCTACCTAGCTCTAATGCAAATTCATCGGCAAGCCCTGTAAATGTTGCATGGGGATGAGTTCCTTTAGGTAAATCATGACGACCAGAGCGATCATATAAGAAATTCATGAACTCACAGCGGTTCTGTTGCTCCCTAACTCCTTTCTTTGCTCGCTCTCTCTGCTTAACTGATGGCACGATTGACATAGCGTACGTTATGTAAGCTTAGTCCTATTTTGTGGATATTGCTAGTCAGCCTTCTAATCGGCATTTAAGAGGGTTTTGTAGGCCAATCTGAATCTTTTAAATGGGGCCAATTTGAATGTTTTGTTATATCTCTAAGAGATTGTCGATATGTTTTCCACTCATCTAGTTTATCTGCTGCCATAGTGACATCACTAAGAATAACCCAATCAGATTCTGTTAATAAATTTTCTCTGTTGTCCTTGTTAATTGGAATTACTTCATTATCAGGTGGGTTTGCAGCTTTCCAAGAATGAATAGTAGTGGGATCTTTAGTTGGGTAGGTAACAGAAGAATCACTACTGTCGATTAACCCTTTTACTTTTGAATAATCACCAGCTTCTTCAGTGTATGGATAGGCTTTAACCAATGAACTACCTTCTAGTTCATACACCATGTACACATCATCAGAAGTCTTTCTATATAGTTGATAAGTCATAATTTAAGAGTCTGCGATTCTGATAACAAGTATAGGTAGGTAGCTATTAAGGTTGTTGTTCTGAGACCAACTGCTACCATTTCTAAACATCCAATACACTATATTCATGCTAGTGGCATGTGGAGTATGGAATATTTGCATGAATTTAAACGAAGAGCTTACTCCTCTAGGCTGACCCCATCCTATCCACCTATGCTTTGCAGTAAAATAACTTCCATTCCAAGCCCAAGAACTTGGTATAGCACTGGTTGAAGTTAATAGGAAAGCCTCACCATTAGCGACGTTTGCACCGTTAGCTGTATGTACTGGCATACCACCACTAAAGGCAGAACCGTTAACATTTAAAGTACCCGTAATATTGACACCACTACTCGTCGTCTCAAACTTCTTACTGTTGTCGTAATAGAGTTCTACATTCCCGTCTTTATTTGCTTCAAATAATACATCTCCTCCACCAGACGGTTGCATTACTATCCGACTACCACTTTGTATATATAAGGGTTGACTGGTAGACGTGTTTTCAAGTAACAAGTATCCAGCAGTATTTTTAATCCAAGAATTTGTTCCATTATGGTAGATCTGTAGATCATCGCTATTTCCCAATAGCAACTTGTCGTTATCACTAACATCAAAATTACCAGTAATCATTAAGTTACCACTGGAATCAAGATTCATTTTGCGAACATTATTATATCGAATATCTAAATCATTATTTTCTGAAAAATCATTCCTAATTGTCCAGTCATGGTCTGCACCTGCCTCATTTTCCAAAAGTAGAGTCGCATCATTAGCAGCCGCGATAATTTCTACAGTCGCCCAACTAGAATTAGATACCTTAATTCCTTGTGAATTTGTCTCAAACTTCTTAGAGCCGTCGAAAAAAAGCTCAACTGGGCCGTCTGGAGAACATTGCAGATATTTATCATCCCCATGTTGATTATTACCTAGAAGAATCCCATAGTCTGGATTATTAAATTGAATATAAGCTTGATCTGTTGAATCTATTTTCTGCTGAATACGGGTACAAGCACCTGTCCAATCTGTTGCAGTTGAATGTCTTTTTGTAAATATCTCTAAATTACTACCATTGCTAACTGTGTTGTAAAAATTAGCTAGTAATACTTCATCACCTACATTGTTCCCTAGTGCTGGACCATGAACTTTTATACCACTAGTGTTTACTTCAAACCTATCAGTTAGATTGCTGCCATCCCATATTTGAGATTTTATTTTTCCAGCATTATCAAGTAATAGTTTGGTTGCTGTACCACGGTTGTTATGGATATATAATTGATAGTTACTTTGATACCCTATTCTTCCGCTATTTTCATTTCCGCTACTTCCAATTGATAAGTAGTCACCGTTATTAGGGATATTGACTCCAGAAGAGTTCGTTTGAACCTTCTTAACGCCGTTGTAATAGAGTTCTACGGCTCCATTTTCTATAAATTTTGCTTGAACTTCAGTGTTTCCTGAATTATTTATTTGTACTTGATTAGAGGTAAGAATTAAATTACCAGTACCAGAATCTACAATTCTGCTGTGACTCCCATCATGGTAGAGCTTGAGATCTGCTCCATTTCCTAAACGAAGCATATTATTACTACCGTCACTGTCTGGGATATATATCCAACCAGACACCTTTACTCCATCACTAAGCGTCTCAAACTTCTTACTGTTGTCGTAATAGAGTTCTACGGCTGCGTTACCATTAGCTTTTAGGCTTGTTTCCCATGAACCACTAGCTGAGTTTTCTAAAAGGAATCCAGCGCTATCTGTAGCTCTTAATCGGAATTTATCTGTTCCATTATCTCCCTCGTCAGCAAATAAAGTTACATAAGCATCTCCACCTTCACCAGCAAGAATCCATAAACTAGCATCACCTGAACTTGATAATTTAGCTCCCGAAGTTGTTGTCTCAAGCTTCTTAGCGTTGTCGTGATAGAGTTCTACGGCTCCGTCAGCATATGCTTTGATAGCATCTTCTCCAGTTTTTGGTCTGAATATTAAATTTCCACCTGTATCTTCAATTATTAAATCTCCAGTAGTATTTTTAATTATGCTGTTGCTTCCATCGTGGTAGATCTGGAGATCATTTCCAGTACCAGCAATAAATTTTTTATTATCTGCTTGAACAAGATTTCCACTACCATCTCTAACCACTAAATCAGCCAGTACGACTGTTATTTCACTGTTTGACCCATCTTCATAGATCAGATCTTGTACTTTTAGATCACCAAATGCCATGAAGAAATCTCTTCTTTTCCTTATATCTGTATTTTAGTAGAAGTCGTTATGACTACTTTTAACCTTTGATTAGTAGCTTAGTGGAAGACAAGGCAAGGCCAGCTTCTACTGTTGCAGCAGAGGCAGCAGATGTCCCTAATGAACCATCGTTCTGTACGAAATAGTTAGTACCTGCTGTTAATCCTGATTGAGTTGTCGTATTACCAGTTACGTTTATTGTTGCTGTAGCTCCGTTGCTATATGCAGCATCAGAGAATCCAGCAAAGCCTGTTGTAAGATTACTAACCGCATCAGATAATACTGCTGTTCTTGTCTGTCCATTGTTGCCATTATTAAACATCACGTTACTTCCAACTATTGCTGCAATTGATGTATTAAACACCAAACCACCATGATCGTCATGATCGTTAGCTGAGCTATTTAAGTAGCCTTGAGCATTAGTACCAATAGTTATATCTGTGCCACTAATAACTCCATATTTATACGACCATCTATTACTAGAATCTGCATAACTAATAAATATTTGATGTCCTATGGATGTATAACGAACTTTTGGATACCTAGCGTTGGCTTGGAATGTACGCTCAGTACCCCAAGAAATAGATGTGCCAGATAATGTGCCAATTTTAAAATAAAGAGTACTACTTCTTCTATAAGCTGCTATAAGCTTGTTGCTATTAGGATCATATTCAAGGGCTGTATCGTCTGTAGAAGACGTTGTAATATCATTACTATTAGCAAAAGTTAATCTGTTGTTACTACTGTCATACGAAACGACTCTAGATTTTAATCTATCTGAATCATTGTTATCTCGGTAAATAACAACTACTTTTCCACTATCCGAGTGATAGGCTGCCCGTACATAACCTTCATTTCCTGTAGAACTACCATTTAAGTAAACTCCACTACCATGAGTCCAAGAACTTAGAGACGTACCAGTACCAACATTTGTGTAAGCCCATCCTTCAGTTCTATTGCCAACTGCATTAAAGACAAACAACTTACCTGCTGCTGGACATGGACAAAGTTGACCAGAACTGGTAGCACCTGCTTTGATTTGATCATGGCTTTCTGTTGTTCCTGTAGTTCCTGAAATAGTAAATGAACAAAAGAAAGATTCGTTATTGTAATTAAAAAATGCAAGCATACATTCAGATGTTGGATCATATCTCAGGTCGTAAACATGACAATTAGCACCCCAAGATATATCTAACTGCGCCCCATTAGTTGGTGCTGAACCTGCTGCTGTGTGTTTAATAGCTTGAATTCTTCCTATTCCTGGGTTTTGTCCAAATTGCAAATTCCTATAAAGTACTACTGTTGTTTGACTATTAGGATCCCAATCAGAATGGACACTATTTAATGTTTGAGATTTAAATACATCTTGCGCTCCAACTAATGCACTTGATCTAGCCGTTACTGTCTGAGTTACTTCTTTTAAAGTTCCATCTGTATGAACTATGACAGGTTTGTTTGCTGCAATAGCTCCTGACGCTGTACCTGTTATTTGTGGAGCCCCAGAAATTGTTGTCCAACCAGGAGCCGAACCGCTACCACCTGAAGTCAAGACTTGTCCAGATGTACCGTAGTTAGCTCCAGCAATACCTAAGCCACCAGTATCATCAAATCTGAATCTTTCAATGTCTCTTGTTTTAAATATTATTGATTCTCCAGAACCACCACCCCAGTTAATATTGAATTCCATATTTCCAGCCGTGGAATATGGCTCGAAATATCCATAATTACTAGATCCATTATGAAAACCAATTTCTTCACCAGCGGGTATTTGTAACAGGTAATTACTAGGTGTTGCTGAGATACCAACCTTCCCATTTTCATTTATAGTAAATTTCGTAGATCCATCATCTTGAACTCTAAATAGTTCTCCTGAGCTTTGTCCTAAAACATTGACTCTTAAACCTGACTGATTATTACTAGCATTAACTGTAAGGACTGGACCAGTGTCAGATAACTTTATACCAGAACTCGTCGTCTCAAACTTCACACTGTTGTCGTAATAGAGATGTACGGCTCCGTCTGAATAGGTGACAATACTATTTTCAGTAGTACTACCATTATTAGTTTGTATTTGAACTCTACCAACACCTGTAAGATGAGTCCTTCCATTGGTAGATTGAATATAATTATGCGTTCCATCATGGTAGATCTCCAGATCATACCCATTCCCAAATCTTGCTTTTTGATTATCTTCAATAACAAGATCACCACCATTAACATCACAATGTCCAGTAATAGCAACACCATAAGAAGCTGTCTCTAACTTCTTAGCGTTGTTGTGATAGAGTTCTACGGCTCCGTCAGGTATTGCCCTTATTGAGTTTTCACCTGCTGGACACTGGATATGGAAATTACCTGTGCTAGTTGTTAAATACGTATGACCTGCGTTATCGTGAAAAAAAGTGCATTCGCTAGACGTGCCTAATAATAATTTCTTATCGTCTAATAAATGAAGATGTTCACTAGAAGTCCACGCATCAGTAGCGTTTACCCAGTTAAATGTCTTGTCGCTTGCGCCTTTTAAAGTTATACCCCCATTATTTGCCGTCGTGTCACTAGGCGTTGTTACCTTGCCCAGAGTTATATTGTGATCCTCGACATCAAGCGTCTGCGTATTGATCGTCGTAGTAGTCCCATTAACTTGGAGATCCCCACTAAGAGTGAGATTTACTCCAGTAGCTGTACCTGTCCAATTAGGACTACTACCTGTTAATAATGTACTCAGGACTACTGTGTTATCTCCAGAGCCTGTATTCCATATTAAATTCCTTACCTTCAGATCACCGTAAGCCATGAATAGGTTTCTTCTATTTCCCTATCAGTAGTTTAATTGAACTGAAAAATAATATATCTACTATTGAACTACTTCAGTAGGAGCTAACTCTTCTAACTCGTTAATTGACTCCTGTGCAATAGCTGTTTTAAGATCTTCAACTTCCTTATTTACTGTTTGAAATTTCTTTCCTGCTTCTTGTTGCTCTTTCACCTTGTCAATAAGTTGACGAGTTAATTCCTGACGGTCTGCCATGTTATTTAAATATCGTATTTAAATTATAGACAATTAATATTTATATGACGAGCTTCAGCTCCAAGGTTTTCCAGCCCCTGTCGTTGGTGTTTTCTGTGCATTCACACCATTCTCCACCTCTTGCTCTATAGCTGCTACAGCACCTGCATTATCTGCATTAAGCTTGTCCTTCGTCCAAGTTAATACCTGTGATTCTGTAAGATCTGCATAAGGAATCAGTGTCCCAGGTTTTGGAAGTTCCACTTCTCCTGTAGCTCTGAATTTGATGTCGCCATCGACTCCATTAACTCTGTAGATAACTTTAAAAACATAGTTATCAGAAAGTTCTCTTTCTAAAGTGTTAACTTGCCAAGTTTTCGTCGCCATTGATCTCTAATCTTTTATTTTATTATAAAGGCTTTGTAGGCCAACTCATCCCATCTGCCTCCCAAGGAAATCCACTTTGATTAGGCAAATCTCTTAAAGCTTGTCTGTAAGTTTTCCATTCTGCTTTCTTGTCATCTGTTAAGTCTGGTGAAGTTACTGTCCACTCGTATTTATTTAAAAGTTCATCTCTTTTCGCTCTCACAAACGTAGACTCCATCGGAGTATTAAAAGTTTTCCATTCAGCGGCTGTTCTATATTTTTCCCAATAATTAGGATTGTTTTGTAGTTTTTCTTTTAGATCAGTCTCTACTTCTTCCTTAGTAGTAAAAGGTATCCTTGTTTCTGGATCATAATCAGGCATATTACATTCCCATTTTGTTGTCCCATCTACTTGAGTTGCTATCCATGCAGATTCAAGATTGTCAGACACTGTAACCGTAATGGTTGCTTTGCTAAGTTCGCCTTGTGAAATTTTAGAATTAAGCATCAGATTCAACTCCGAGCACGTTTACAAGCTGACTATAAGAACCGTATTTTTTAACTACAGTACCAGCTACTAAATGTTGTTTTACATTGGGGATGCTATACATAACATTACTTGCTCCATAGATTCCGTTTATATAACGTGGAGCTTTAACATCATTTATTGAAAATTCACGATAATCTTCCATTTGAATCATTCCAATAAATTTCTTTCCTGCTGGAACTGTGTAAACAGTCACATTACTTGCTCCGCTATTGTTGCTAATAGCTATTTGAGTTCCTTCTTGATACGGAGCAGTAGTTGCTAATGTGCTTGCTGCTGTGCTGCCACCGCTACTAGAGCTGCCTGCTGCAATGGTTGTTTTTAATGCCATAATTTAGGTTGTCAAAATACCTGTAGTGCGAACATCTACAGTTCCAAATGCAGAATTAGCATCTGAATCTACTGAAACTGCTCGATATATACCTGACTGTCCATTACCCTCTGACCAGTTACCAGCTAAAGGAGTAAAAAACTTTGATAAATCATCAACATTATCAAAATCATATCTAGCTCCATAGGTGCCAGAAGGTCTGTCAGCCGTAGCACCATACTTGTCTCCAAAAAGAAAAGCGTATCTCGGACATTCTGGGCTTTCTAAAGAAAATCCTGCCTGCTGGTGAAGTCTTTCTCCATCACCACCTAAGTTATATGACCAACTTCTTTGAGCATCAGCACCAGCATCAGCTATCGCAGAATCACTAGCTTTGTAGTGATAAGTTGATGTGTAATTCTGCCCTGCATCTAAGAAATTAGTTGATATATTTTGGCCTAACTTACAAATAGCCATTGCATTTCCACTATTAGAGTAAGAACTAGATTTCAAACAACAAATATATGCCCAATGATCACCGTTAGAATCTTTGACTATTCCACATGATCTTCTATTAACACTTGCACTATACGAACCTCCTAAATTATTTGCATCAGGGTCATATATTTTTCTTGATTTACCAGTTGTCAATTCAACTATTCTTGCTCTTACGGTTTCACCAGTTCCACCTTGCATAAAAATCAAAGCATAAGGAACTCCAGTAGTTTGATCTTTATAAAAATAACCAGAACCGCCATAAGTAGAAAAGCTTAGATTGACTGAGCCACTTGATGTACTACCTCCGTCAGGTCTACAAGTAATGCCTGTACTGTTTTGATTAGCTATATCGTTTACTGCGTCGAATTTATAGTAAGTGCTACTTGACGTAAACCCATAGATATATTGACTTCCATCGTAAAACATCAAATAACAATTGCTCATCATATTTGTTGCGTCACCGCTGGCATTAGTTCTGTATAAACGATTTCTAGTACCAGTTCCGTTGTCTCCTCCTCTTCTCCACCATTCTTGCTTCGCTCCGCTAACTGTAAAATACCGATAATGGCTTATATTGTACTGCCAAGTTCCATTCCTTACACTTTGAGTTGTAGACATACCACCTTCCCATGCTCCATCATTAGCTCCATCGCCATACGAGTCAAAAGGAATTTGGCCTATTTGGTATCGAATTGTCGTATCTCTTTGAATTGTGTTACCGCTATATCCAACTCCCCATCCAATCATTTCAAAGTGAGTAAACAATGGTGCTTGTTCTGTATGTAAAACTAATGCACTACTGGCTTTAAGTAATTCTGTTCCTGACAAAACATCTTTTGTTGCACTTGAACTTGCAACTTCCATCCCTGTAGAACTACCTATCTTTAACTTTACTGTTCTTCCGTTTGTGTTTTTAATTGCAACATCTCTTATGACTGCTGTCTGACTGCCTGTCGTAGAAGCTAATGAAACACCTGCCTTCATTTCAGTAAAAGTTTTACCTGTGAGATTACTGAACTCTGTGATCGTGTCAGCCATATTTTATTAGCTCTTTTTTTTAGTCGTTCTCATTCAATATTAGCGCAGCCGCGAGTTAGAAATACTTAAGTAAGCCTGCGTAGCTAGACCCTCCAGCTAGAGCAGCACCATTTACTGTGATAGCTCCAGTTACGTTGATACCACCTGATGTTGTTTCTAACTTCTTAGCGTCGTCGTAATAGAGTTCTACGGCTCCGTTACCTATTGCGTTTATTGCAGTGTCACTTGTTTGAGTTTCAATATGAACATTGTCAGCAGCTCGGAGGTAGAGATCCTCACTAGTTCCCGCAGCATATACATATAGGTGACCTTGTCCATCATGTTTTATAAAAGAACTACCTCCATCATGGTAGATCTGGAGATCATTACTATCTCCTAAATTAATATGAGCACTATCTACAGCATGTAGGGTTCCATAAAATTGAACACCCCAAGTTTGGGTTTGTAACTTCTTACTGCCGTCGTAATAGAGTTCTACGGATCCGTTATATTTGAAATATCCAGAAGCCTCATTTGTATTTGATTGAAGGTAAATACTATTTCCTTTTATATATAAATCACTAGATTGACCATGGATAACTCCATTAGTGCCATCCGAATAAATAGTAAGATCATCACCAGCTCCAAACAAAGCTTTCTGATTGTCACTTACTGAAAAATTACCATTATCAATAACAACGTTACCACTACCACTTTCTCTATAAAGATGATAATTGTCATCACCATTAGCTCTTAAGCCACAAGACCATTTTGAAGCACCGCTTTCTTGATGAGTTATCCTTGAATATGCATTTTGAGAAGTGACAAGTTCACCTGAAATAAGAAAACCAGCCGCAACAGTTTCAGCCTTCTTACTGTTGTCGTAATAGAGTTCTGCTGTTCCGTTAGAAACAAAAGCAGCTAAATTTTCATTACCAGCAGCATTTTTTAAATAAGTACCATCTGCATAAATAAATAATGAACCTGTACCTGCTTCTTTTATAAAACTATTACTACCATCATGGAAGAGTTGGAGATCATCACTGTCTCCAAATGTAACCTTACCATTGTCAACCCATTTACTATTACCTGTAAATAATGTTCCGTAACTCGTCGTCTCTAGCTTCTTAGCGTTGTTGTAATAGAGATTGCAAGCTCCATTCTCACGGAAATTAGCTACATTCTCGTTACCAGCAGAGTCTCTTATAAATACATCAGTAGCATCAATATATAGACTACCTGTACCAGTATCTTTTATCCAAGAATTACTGCCATCATGGTAGATCTGGAGATCATTACTAGCTCCAAGCTGAACCTTTATATTATCTCCAAGACTCTGATTCCCCGTAAACGTATTAGCTCCTCTAGAAGCAATATTGGCTAAATCAAGAGTGACATCTGTCCCTGAATCGTTATACAGAAACTGATCAATTTTTAGTTTTCCGTACTGTGGCATTTAGAGAATCACCCAAACTCTGTTAACTGGAACCGTGACAGTAGCTCCGTTTTGAATTGTCATTGGACCGACTGATACAGCGTTCTTATCAGTGTCCCCATCACCAATCGTGTACGAAGTTGTGATTGTATATTGATTTTCAAGGAACGACTCATCAGTTCCTCCACCAGATGCACCGCCTCCTCCCGAACCACCTACGGCAGTCCAAGCGTTGATTGATCCAGCTAGATATATTTTAGTGCTTGAGTCGGTTGTGTTATGCCACCAATCGCCTTCATTCATTCCAGAAGAAGGAGCTGATGTTTGAATATAAACCTTGCTACCACCTACTGATTCCCATGCACTTCCATTCCACATCTTGAGCAGACTATTTGTGGTGTCGTACCACATGTCTGCTGTCTGTGCAGTGGGAGCAGATCCTGACCTATAGATCCAAGGAGTATTTAAGCGATCACTAGCAATATCCAATTCACTTGGATAGCCATTGATATAAATTATCGGTTTGCGTGTTGCCATTTATTTCAGTAGTACTGGGACATCAATGTTTAATGCAATCGTGTTTGCATCTAATGCTTCTCCGACGAGTACGACATATTGATTAGCGCTTGAGGGTGGAGTTGCTGATATCGTTCCTGTCCCATTTAAAAAGTATCGCGCCCCTGGAGTTAGGTTTCCTTGAGCCCAACCAGTTACATTAATCTTTCCTGTGAATATCAATTTAGCTGTATTATTAGCTGTTACCGCCTCAAGAATTAAACCAGCGACTGTCGCTATATCTCTCGTTGAGTTATGCGCTGCTTTTGCAAGCTTTCCATTGGCATCGATGTAAACAGCATCACCTATCGCTAGGTTAGTTGCTGCTGTCAGTTCCATTGTCAGAGACGATTCATCCATTCCAGCAATTGCAGTTTGAAGTGCAACTAAGGCAGAGATAATGCCACCAGTATTGTGATTGTATGCCGTTGTCAATGTGCCTCCTGCTGCAACGATGCAAGCTTGGATAGCGGATATAATTCCACCAGTATTTTCAGGGTAAGCCGCCATTCTTCTATTCTATTAAGTTCTAAGGAATGATTATTGGAGCGGTTGTCGATCCTCCCTCTACTACCTCAATCATTGGGTAGCTAACTCCACCAATATTGACTGTGCTTTCGAATTCTTGAGTAGTAGCATTAAAAATTTTTATTTCCTGTGTACCCCTTTTACACCACCAATCATTTTGCCTGCACCAGCTTGCTTCTGGTTCTTCGTGATCGTTCCAGAGCATGGGTCTATTGTCTGACCTAATATTGTTTCTTACATCTGTTCCAGGGAAGAGTTCTAGGCCAACAACTTCTGCTAAAGCCAATGCATATCTATCGTAATTGACCCGATGCCTTGCGTTGTATTCATCATAGACTTCATCACTAAATTGTCTTTCCATACTTGAATCCGTCATCATTCCGCTCGGATTATCACCGTAGTACTGAGTTGGGAAATCATTTGGTTCATACCAAGGAATACCACACTCCCATCTCATCGCATGCATATGTTTGCATTCACGACGTTCATCAATCCGACTTTGCAATGAGCGCCATTGCCTGTAATAACCAGCACCTTGCCTTTCCCATGCAGCTCGAACAGTTCTACTGGCATTAGGTAGTGGAAACATATCTTGGTCAACTTCTCCTTTTGGAAACTCAAGGTTTGCCAATGCTCCACCTAAGTGATCAGGACAGCAGCAGAACATTTTTGTTGAGGAGCAAAGATGACGCGTTCCATCTGTTTTCCAAATATTTGGAGAAGATGGATCGTAATCAAGTTTTTTCCAATAGATCGTGTTGTTTACTTTGACTCGTCCATAAGCTTTAGATAGGTCAAACACTAAAGTCATTGAGCCTGTGTTTGCTCCAATTAATGTCAATGCAACGCTGCCCTCTGGCTTAGAAACAATATCGTCGGGATAGTTTGGACCAGACGCTGTGTCTTCGAATTGATCACCTATAAAAATAGAGAAAATACCAACTTGCGATGAAGTTAATACTCCGCTGACGTTATAAGTCAACGTATGATTTGCAGGGTCAGGATCACTCGTATTTGTTGATATCTGCGACGATGTCAAAGCATTTGGCAGGATGATACTTCCTCTCGTTCTTTGTCCTACATACCAAGTTCTCTCAGGACTAGTCTCACTTGGGAACATTGTGACAATATCTTTTGATACGCCACTCACAGCTCCTGTTGTGAATCGACTATTACTGTAAATCGAAAGATCATCCCAACTTCTACCTGTACCGAAATAATATGCCTGCCCTAATTGCCATCTAGTGTAATCACTCTGACGATTATATGACTCAAGTATTGTAGGGAACTGAGCAGTTCCGTAAATACCTAATCCTTTGCCTTTGCTTGGATATAAACCTTTGGCTTTATTTAGCCCTATCCCTTCGGTAATAGGTTTTAAACCAAAACTTTTTGTACCTAGATTTCCAAGTCCTTTAGGCATGTGAACCTACCTATTACCTAAAGTTTCCTTCTTTATCGAAGAACGTACTTCCAGTTGAATATCCACCTCTTATCCCCCTTGCTGCGTAAGGCCGATCGTCTCTAACTTTTGGTCCAGCAGTAATTTGATTTCTTTTTCTTGAACGATCTGAAGTTGCTGTAGCACCTGATTTCAAGTCTCCTCTTCTTCTACCAGGGAAACCTCCGATGGCGATACCGCTTCTTAATCTTGATGTCTCATCATCTCTTTGTGCGTTGATATAAGAATCAGCCTCTCGTCTCGCATCGTCGTAATCAGATTTTAACCTTTGATATTCATCGTCTT
>VTLG01008337.1_pt1 | contig 13242 bp, 15 predicted proteins | sample 4694571 | NCBI WGS metagenome assembly VTLG01 (sample SAMN12604809, study PRJNA352737) | marine metagenome | biome: ENVO:00000447; feature: ENVO:00000209|ENVO:00000569|ENVO:01000036; material: ENVO:00002151; isolation source: viral sequences binned using virsorter ... | reverse complement strand
TTTAGGCATTCTAGTCATACCACCAACAAGTACAACTTGACTAATATCAGAAGTTTTTATACCTGCGTCTTTTAATGCTACCTTACATGGTGCAACAGTTCTTTTAATTAAATTTTCTGATAATGATTCAAACTTTGATCTATTTAATTTAACATTTAAATGTTTTGGACCTGTTTTATCAGCAGTAAGAAAAGGTAAATTAATATCTGTTTCTGCTGTAGATGATAATTCACATTTTGCTTTTTCAGCAGCTTCTCTAATTCTTTGAATTGCTAAACTATCTCCTTTTAAATTTATACCAGTATCTTTTTTAAATTCACTTAATAAATAATCAACAATAACATTATCAAAATCTTCACCACCTAATGATGTATCACCATTAGTTGACTTAACTTCAAATACTCCATCACCGATTTCAAGAATTGATATATCAAATGTACCACCTCCTAAATCATAAACTGCTACTGTACCTGATTTCTTTTTATCCAAACCATATGCAAGTGCAGCTGCTGTTGGTTCATTTACAATTCTTTCAACTTCAAGTCCTGCAATTTTACCTGCGTCTTTGGTTGCCTGTCTTTGTGAATCATTAAAGTATGCTGGAACAGTAATAACAGCTTTTGTTACTTCTTGTCCAAGATACTTTTCAGCAGTTTCTTTCATCTTTTGTAAAGTGAAAGCAGAGATTTGTGCTGGTGAATATTTTTTACCTTTTGATTCTATCCAAGCGTCTCCATTATCTGCCTTTATAATTTTATATGGAGTTGTCTGTATATCTTTCTGTACAGAATCTCCATCAAATTTTCTACCAATTAATCTCTTAACTGCATAGATGGTGTTCTCTGGATTGGTTACCGCTATTCTTTTAGCAGGCATACCAATCAAAGTTTCATCACCAAATGAAACTACGGAAGGTGTTGTTCTTGCACCTTCTATATTTTCTAATACTTTTCCTTGTGTACCTTCCATTACGGCAACACAAGAGTTCGTTGTTCCTAAGTCTATTCCTATTATTTTACTCATTATATATTTCTCCTCTCTATGCTATATAATAACGATTTCTCAAATGTCAAGTGTTTTCGGTTAAAAAAATTCATCCAAAGTTGCCTTTCTTTCAAAATCCCAACCAATTGCTTTTACTATAAATCTTAATGGTTCTAAAAATGATTTGGTAAACATTTCATCATAATTAATATATTGGTGTAGTTTAAACTCTTTCGGTAATCTACTTGAAAATGATATGACATTTTCTCTCAAAGAATTAGGTTCTTTTAATGAAATAAATTTAATCTTATCACCGTCTTGTATAGTTTCATATTTTACCAATTTGTTTTTCTTTAATAGATTGTTATAAAGTAAAGCACCTCTTACATGAATTGGTGTAGATTTTTGATATATGTCTTTTGTGGAACTATACTTTTTTAAATTATTGCAACTTCTAGGATAAGCAATATCTTCAGGTGGCAACTTTTTAAAATGTGTTCTAAAATTTTCTATAAAGTCAATCAATGCCGATTGGTCTTTTGTCATAATTACTTTTAATGCTTCTTTAATTTTAACTCTACAAGGTGCAGGTGTAGAAGATTTAACTGCTTCAATACCCATAATTTTTAATTTAGGTTCTTTTAAATTAAGACCTTCTTCATTAAATACATTTAAGATATATCTTTTTTTAGCAGTCCATATACCTTTATTAGCAATTACTTCTCTTTTCATAATCATTTTTTGGTCGTATGCTTTAACATACTTTGCTAATTTAGCAAAACTTGAATCAATAAATGGTTGTAATTTTTCTTCACAAAACTTATCTAATACTTTTACAATTTTTTTATTGTTAGATTTATCTTTAAATATTTTATCAACAACAGTACCTAATTTAATATAAATTGAATCTGTATCAGACGCAACAACATAGGTTATATTTTTTGTTTTCAATAGTTTGTTTAGATACTCATTTACATCACGCTCAATCCATCTGATTGTTAATTGACCTGCCATTGTAATACCTTCAGCGTGTCTTACATCAAAGTATCTAAAATATTGATTACCGATAGCACCATAAGCACTATTTAAAGCAATCTTTCTTGATAGTTGTATATTATAATTTGTAGATATTTCATTCTTTAATCTTTTATCACCAGTTTCTTGATATAATGCTTTTGCTTTTGCCAATTTATCTTTATAGATAACTCGTTCTTTGTATAACTTGTCCATTAGTTCAGGAAGAAATCCTTGCTTGTCTGTTCTAAATTGAGCACCATTGGGAGTGATAGTTCTTTTATCTAAATCAGACAAGTTGGATTTTTGATTTAACATATTCTCAACATTGACACGATTAGGTTCATAGCCAACCATTGTTTCAGGAGAAATATTGTATTGCATAATTAAATGTGGATACAAACTATTTAAATCAAAACTTACAATCCAATCGTGAAAACCAACAACAGGATCTTTTACATAAGCACCTTCATAACCTCGGGACTGTTTAGATTCTACAACAGCAGGTGCAACAATATTTTTAGATTTTAAATGATTGAATATAATAGTATCCCATATACGGACTTGGCCAAAACAATCTTGATAATTAACTTTCGCTTCATAAGCCATAGTTAAATGCAACTCAATCAATTTCATTTTGTCTTCTAGTTTATCAACAAGTTCTACATCTTGGATATTATATTCTATAAATTGCTGATAATTTTTTGTATAAAATTCTTTAAATGTATCATAAGGATTTTCTGCTTTAGTTTCTCCTAATTCTACTTTACTTATATAATCTAGTCTATAACTTTCTCGTCTAATAAATGTATGTTTACGATATAGATCAAGGTAATCTAAAATAGAAACACCCATTATATCCCAATAGTTTTGTTCTTTATTAAAACCTTTTGCTGTCACTTTAGTACTTTGTTGACTCACAACTCCCCATGGACTAAAATGTAAAATATATTCATCACCCATTAATCTTCTAAATCTATTCATTAAGAAAGGTATGTCAAAGAATTTAACATTCCAACCTGTAATGATATCAGGATTATAATCTAACCAAAATTCTAAAAACTTTTCAATTAATTCTCTTTCAGTAGGACATTTAATAAATGTAACATCTGGTCTATCATTAACAAAATTATCCATACCAAAAACAATTATCTTTTTTGTTGTATGTTCTTTTACTGTAATAGAAATTATAGGTTCAATTGCCTCATCTGAATTAGGAAAACCATTTTCACTTTCACATTCAATATCAATTGTAAGTATTCTTATTTGTTTAATATCCCAATTCACTTTATCAGGAAATTGATCTGCAATAAAAGGATATTGATATCTTGTATTACCAAAGTATTCAAAATTAGTGACATCTTTATATTGTTCAATCCATTTTTTAGCTTCTGATATACTATTAAATTTAATTTTACCTACATTACGACCGTCTAATGTTTTATATTTTGATTCTTTTTTTGATGGGATAAATAAAGATGGTTGATAATTAATTCTAAACTTCTTATGAGTACCATCGTGATTTACACCACGAACCAATAGTTTGCCACGGAATGGCAATACCGAAGTATAGAATTTCATATAGTATTATATCTGTTTATTATTAAAATATTTTTTTAAAGTTGTTAGTTTTTCATCAGCGGCATTAAGTTCGCCTACTAATTTATCCATTTCTGAAATGTGTTGTGGATGTTCTCCGATTGCAACAGGATTATCAAAATAAATTATAAGTGTTGCCACTGCTGAAAGAATATCAGCATTATATTTTGCTTCTAGTGCTTTGTATAACGGATTTTCTATTTGATGTGTTTTAGCCATTGTTCACTCCTTTTCATTATTAATTATTATATCATATTTAAAATATGTTGTAAAGCGATTATTGTAAATCGTCATATAAACCTGAAACTGGTTCAGGTGTTTTCCAATTTTCTCTATTCTTAAATTTTTGTAAAACTATTTTAGTTACAGATTGTTTTGTTGCTTCTTCAATGCCTAAAAATCCTGGTGAAGAATTAACTTCCAAAAAATAAGGAGGATCTTTCTCTCTATTCTTTGACGGAATAAAATCAACACCAACTAAAAGGCCATCAACTGCTTTTGCTGCTTTGATACTTTCATCAAGTTCCAATTGTGTTAATTCAATAGGTTTTGCTTCAGCACCTTGCGACACATTGCTTCTAAAATCTTTTCCGATTGTTCTTTTCATTTGGACAATCGGTTCCAAATTTACTAAAATAACTCTAACATCAAAATCAGTTTCAATATATTCTTGTAATAATAAATCTATTTCTTCATCTAACTTATAAAGTATTTGTGTAATAGGAGCTAATTGATTTTCACTCTCTACAAGTATAACACCAATACCATGTGTACCAGTAATCGTTTTTATAATAACTGGATACTTTGTTCCCAATCTTTTTAATGCTGCTGGTCCATCTTCAGGATGAGTAATCAATTCTGTTTTTGGTTGTTTGATATTATGTTTTTTTAAAGTTTGATATGTAAACCATTTATTAACACAAATCTCGGAACAAGTTAAAGGATTAATAACACAAAAACCTTTATCAAGGAATACTCTAAACATATCTTTCCAAGAATAATTATATGCTGTTGAACTTCTAACCATTATCAATGTATCCTTAGGATCACACACAAAAGGTGGAGCATATTCTGTTTCAGATTTAGGTTCTGGTTCCTTATATTCGCCTTCATCATCTGTTGGCAAACTATGAACTATTACTTTATCATCTTTTTCTTCAAGTCTGCAACCAACCATTTCTGCTAGAAAAACTTTAATGCCTAACTTTTTCGCTTCATCACGGAAACGAACACCAGTATAATTTGGATCATCTGGAGCATTATGTGAAAGAATAACCAAACGATAAGGTTTCTTATCAGTTTCAGCTTCTGCTATAAATTCTTTAAACTTCGGTGCCTTCATTATTTTCTATTTTTTTACCTATATTATATTTTGCTTGAAGGTCCCACTCGCCTTTTTCTTTGAAACTTAATACTTTGATTTGTGATAGAGGTGCTTTCTTCTCAGCAATTGATTTGTTTAATAAAGCAATTAATCCCCAATCACTTAATAATTGGGCAATTGTATTTCTTCTTTCAGCGTCATTGTCAGAAAAGTTTGCTGACTTACCATCTAAAGCAAACAGTTCTTTAAAATGCACTATAAAATATCTTCCTTGTTTGTGTAATATGTGGCAAGATTGAAATAACTTTTTATCTTTTCTTGACGCCACTCCTATTCTTGTTAAAGTTTCCCTAACTTTTAAAAAGTCATCTGGTTCCTTTAACTGAATTTCTAACATCTGTTCTGGATGCCAGGTATTATCTAATTCATTCATTTGGTCCCACCTTTATATAATTTTTCCTTAATCAATTTCAATTGATTTTTGGTCAGTATATCAAGAGCGGACTTTGCTTTCTCATTATTATATCCATAAAACTCTTTTACTAATCCAATATCTTTCAATTTATTCGCTCTCAAAAAAGGACTATATCTCTTTTTTGATCTAATACTATTTAGTAGAAAGTGAAATTGCATATCTTTATCAATAAAATGATTACGATTCATTTCATTAACAAGCATAAGAGTATCTTGAAAACCTGATAGTATTTTATTAACTATATAAGCAGGATATTTTTTAACCCATTCCCTATCATCGGATTTCATTAAATCTTTTTTAGTGAAATTGATAGCGTTTAAATAATCTTTTAATTCATAACTCATTTGAATTTGACCTGTGACATTAATTCTGTTAAACAAGCAACTAAATTAATCTCCTGGTCAGCAACAAAGGCTGATTTATATTGATAATCAGCAATAATTAAAACAGCGTGTGGGATAGTAGATGGTTCTAAATTAGAATATAATGTATCATACATCTTTCTAAAAATTTTAACAGGATCATTATCAAGGTTATTTACAACCCATTTCCTCATATCACTAAACTCTTTATTCTTTAAATGAGATACTAGCGTCTTTAAATTTTCATCGGATACATTAACTAAAATACCTGCGTCAATAGTTCCACTTACTGAATATCTTTGTAATTCATTAATTAGTTTTCTAAAATCTGGAAAATGTTTCTTGATTAATTCAACAAGTACTTTTTCCTCATAACTTATACTTTGTTCTTTAAGAATAAAAGCTGCTCTTTCAAATAATCTACTTGCCAGTTTAGGTTTATCTTTTGGATTTACTTTAAATTCTATGTTTGAAAACCTACTATGTAAAGGTTCTATAATTCTATTCTTAAAATTACAAGTAAGAATAAATCTACAATTTTTATGAAACTCCTCTACGAATCCTCTTAAAGCAGGTTGTGTAGATTGTGGATTAAGATAATCTGCCTCATCTAATATCACAACTTTTTTACCACCAGATAGTGATACAGTTGAAGCAAAGTTTTTAATCTTATTTCTTAATACATCAATACCACCTTCTTCGGATCCATTTATCATAATCCAATCACAGTTTAATTGTTCACATAATGCTTTCGCAACTGTGGTCTTACCAATGCCTGGAGTACCAGATAATAATAAATTTGATAACTCACCCTTTTGAACAAAGGATGTAAATAGTGTTTTTAATGATTGTGGTAATATACAATCATCAATAGTCTTTGGTCTATATTCTTCAACCCACAAAAAATCTGTATTCATTACAGACCTACTTTGTTATTGTGCTGTCAGGTTCTAAAGCAATCCAATATTCAATAGGTAATTTTTTATGTTTAAAATGTGAAATTGATTTTGATGATACAGAAACATCATAGTCGCCATCTAGCATTTTCATATTTTCTACTTTGAAATAGAAAGTATAATCTGCTGTTGCACTTTGACCAACTACAATATCAAATGTATTTGATGTATCATTTTTTTTATCACAAACTTTAAGAACAATATCGCCACCTTTTGTACCGATTAATGCTAAGTCTGGCGATTTTAAAATCGCAGCCATCTTTAACAGCTGTTTATAATTTGATTCTGTTAAACTAAAAGTTACTTCTGCTTCTGGCATATTAACTTCTTTAGTTGGTGATACTATTACTGAAGGATCAGAATAGAAATATTTTACTTTTGATTTACTACCTTCAGATGATATTGTCATGTACTTATCTTGTAAAGACAATTCAGGTTTAGCAAAACCTGATACTGCTGATAGAAATTCGTTTAAATCATAGATACCAAACTCATTGGTAAATTGATCTGAAATTTTTGCCTTAGCAAAAATGTTTCTCATTGTAGAAATTGTTGACAATTCATCACCTTGTTTAATTAATATGTTAGTATTAATTCCAGCAAAGTTTGTAAGAATGTCGGTTGTGTTTTGATTTAATTTCATGGTATATTTTTCTTTCAATTATTAGTTTATTTAATTATACTTTATTGTGAAAGGTAAGTCAAGCAGGTGGCGAAAATAATTCGCCACCCTCTATATATTTGGTTATTTGATATTAATAGTTCTGGCTTTTCTATTCTCTGGAATAATTCTTTCCAAAGATACTTTTAAAAGACCATCTTTAAGTTCGGCACCTTTAACTTCAACATCTTCCGAAATTGTAAAAGCTTTAGAGAAATATCTTTTAGCGATACCCTTATGGATAACTCCATCTTTTTTATTCTCTTTTACTTCTGCTTCTTTGATTGATTTGATAGTTAAGATACCATCTTCAACGGTAACATCAATATCTTTTTTATTGAAACCAGCAATTGCTAATTCAACATCATACTTATTATCGCCTGTCTTTACGATATTATATGGTGGGAAACTAGGCACAGTAAGAGTATCAAACTGGTGGTCAAACATTCTTTCAAAATGGTCAAACACATTGTCGAACCCTATGGTTACTGGTCTTAATTGATTAAAAATAGAAAGTGCTTTATTGGTCATATAAACCTCCTTTTGTTAAGCAAAGTTTCTTTATTATTAATTGACAACCCATTATGGCATTGTCATATATTATATATAAGTACTTTTTTTAAAATTTCAAGCACTTACATAATATTATTTATACTTGGTAATGGTAGGTCTCACCCACTTTTACCCTAAAGAATTAATGGTTCTCATAACCTCCAAGACCAATGGACCAAATATAATTAAAACCCGAGTGAAATTTCATATGTACATATCGGGTTTTAATTATATGGCAGTTTCTTTTGTTACGGAGTACAAACTGCCAAAGGTCACCGAAATTAAGTGCCTTTGCGGAAGACACTCTACCTCTTAATGTCAGGACTTACGAGCAGCCCGACATTACTATTTATACGAAAAAATATTCTTATTGATTAGAATAAGCGTATTTTTGTTTTCCGTATAATTTTGCTATACCAGCAGATATGATATTTTTAGTAGGAGTACCTAGTCTATATGAAGTACCATTGCTAGTCTTATTAATATAAACCATATTTCCTTCTAATCTTAATTGATCTATCATCGCTCTTGGTGATGTTAAATCAAATCTGCTTCTTAAAGTTTTCCAAGATACTGAAATACCTTTGGATAAAAGATTTAATACTTTTACTTTTTTTGATAATGTTTTTCTTGCCATTATTTTTTCCTCTTATTTTTCTTGTTGTTTCAAATTAAACATACGAGATACTAACAACAAAATGTACCTCATAATTCTATAATTCTCCTTTGAGAGCTTTCAATTTTTGCTCTTTTTTATATCTTCTAATTCCTTCTTTTTTCTTTTCTCTTTTTTTAAAGGATGGTTTCTGATAATATTGTCTTTCTTTTAATTCTTTCATCTGACCAGATTTAATTAATTTTTTCTTTAAGACTCTTAAAGCCTTTTCTACATTATTGTTTCTAACTTCTACTGTAATTCCTGTCATTATAATTTTATCTTTTTCACTTTCAATACATTTTTAGATGGTATAGTTGTTATGTTTCCTACATCACCTAAATGACCATTGTCCTCAAAATTAACATCAGCAACTATTATATGTTCCTCTTTATCCTCTTTAATCAACCAACCAGTTGATATACATACAGTTGGTTTACTTGCTCTTGCTTCTTCTAATTTCAGCCATGCTGAATTAGAATTAATATCTTCCCACCAAACTTGAACATAATCAGCATCCAATATCTTTTTAGTAACAAACGGTAAATTCTTTTTTATAATATGCCTTTTACTACTCATATGTAAATCTTCTTTTCATTATATCATTTTGTGGTTGTATAGTCAAGCAATCAAGGGCGGTTTTATCCGCCCTTAATATAATTTAATTACTCACTTTTATTATCGGTAGATTCCGATTCAACAACTTGTCCTAATGTAGGCAAAGTATATGAAGCTCTTCCAACTCTATAAGCTGTATTCTTCATTAACCAAGCTGGTTTAGTGATACCGTGTTTACCTTGTAAAGATATAATATCTTTTCTAGTAATTTCGGCTGTGAAACCTTCATCATTTGCCAATTTAACAAACGATTTTTGTTTCGGTGTTAGTTTTATATTTTGCATAATATACTACTTCCTCAATGTGCCTTATTAGTTAAGCCTTTGATATTGGCACGGCATATCAAATTCTGAAATTCTGTTATACATAATAGCAACTTGGGGTGTTAAACACCCCAAGCGGACTTACATTATGGATAGATTTCTGACTACTCATTAGACAGTTATGTCCTCTTCGTCATCCTCACTATCATCGGAATTCTTTTCTTCTGATAAGATTTCTGCTTCTTCTGCTTTCTTCTTATCTTCAAGTATCTGTTCAGCAGATACCCCAGCGTCTACCTTTGTATATAGGTCTGTAAATGAATTTTTAGTATCATCATCAAATCTATTAGTACAAACTTGTATTGCCTTCATTTTATTTTTAAAGATTGCATATGCTTCAGCGATATGTACAAGTCTTCTGGTACTGATTATCTCATCAACTCCGCCATCTTTATATGTTCTTCTAATCACATCTGCCCAAGTCACTAGATTTTTAGCAAACTTGACATCTGATTTTCCAGCAGATGTTAGTTTAGTAGCAACTATTTTTTCCTCTGTTTTAGCAGTAGGATATTCTTGTTCAAAGGTTACTGGAAATCTTTCCAGAAATGCCTCATTAAGAATATTAGTTCCAATAAACTTACCATCTTCGGATCCTTGTCCTTTTGTATTCGCAGTAGCAAGTACATTGAATCCAAACTTTGGTTTAACATATCTATTAATTTTTTTAACATAGATACCTGAACCTTCAAGTATTGGTTGTAAGCACATAATCTTATTACTTGCCAAGTCTATCTCATCAAGTAAAAGAATAGCACCTCTTTCCATTGCTTCTATAACTGGTCCGTTCTGCCAGACAGTTTGTCCATCCCTTAATCTATAACCTCCAAGTAAATCGTCCTCGTCAGTTTCAATTGTAACATTGACTCTTATCATTTCTCTTTTTGCAACAGCACACGCCTGCGTCACCGCAAGTGTTTTACCATTACCAGACAATCCTGTAATAAACACAGGATAAAATCTTTTAGAAGTTATGATATTTTTAACATCACTAAAGTTACCGAAATTAACGAAGTCTTTATCCCTTGCAGGAACTACATTATCAGTTAGCGAACTAACTATATAAGCAGCCTTCGTATCAGATTTTGGCGTTTCAACTGGTGTATCTTCTACATCAGCATCCTCACCCATAGGCAATTTATAAATTCCTCTGCCTACTTTGAAAGTATCAGATTTTAACCACGATGGATTTTTTATCTTTTTACTTTTAACTAAATCATTAATCTCCGATCTAGTTACGGTGTTAGATTTATATGTATCATATAAAATCTTAACTACCGATTTTTGATTCACATTAAGTTCCATAATATAAGTTTTCTCCTTTCATAATATAAGTCTTAATTTCTACTGCTATGCTATCATGGTTTCGGCATAAAGTCAAGCACTTAAAACCCTTGATATATAACATTTCTTTACTCATTAAGCAACCCTTTTGATAAAGTTTTGCAATAATACTCTTGAATCTAGTCTTTTTTTCATACCAGACATAAACATTTTTTTAAGTAATCTCTTATTGGTTGTATCTTTTTGTTCAAATACTTGATTTTTAACTTTAGTATCCGATTTGATATAGAAATAAACATCATAAGCAGTATCATAATCGGCAATAAATTTTTGTTTAGTAAAAGTTCTTCTAGCAAGGTCCTCTTTACTATATCCTGGATTATAGATATATCTTAAATCTTTATATTTACTTGCAAGGTAGAAACCAATAGTTTGTAAATCATATTTCTTTTTAAGATATGTTAATAAGTTACCAGTTAAATCTTTTTTACTTTCTCCTCTCCAAGAATATCCGCAATGTTTATATGATTTGCCAAGTTTAAGCATTAACTCACCACCATTTACAGTACACATTGAATTAGAAGAACCATCAGTTAAAGTTATCAATGCAACTTTATCGGTTTTGTAATCATTTTTAAATTTCTTAATTATAATATCCATCGCAATCAACGACTCATTAAGCGGTGTTGATGATAGATAATACTCATTATCAACCGCAGGTGCTCTTGATTGATTCGGATCTCTCCAGTTATAATAACCATTAAAGTATAATGCCGATCTATGTAAATTCTGAGCACTTCTTAAAAAATCTGTTTTACCTTGTTTGTGTGTAAACATCTGAACCAATCTTGTACTTTGATCTGGTTGTATTGTATTATCATTTACAATAAAAGGTGCGTCTGGACCTTTATTTCTTTTATCAATGTTTGAGCTATTATTCATAAATTTATATACTGAAAAAGGTATATTAATTTTTCTACAAAACATTACAAGGTTAAGTAATTGTTCAACAGTAGGTAAAAGGTGTCTTTGCATTGAACCAGACCAATCAAGTAAGAATATCATACCATGATTTTTTTGATTTGGTATATTAGTCATTTTTTTAAATATGTCTTCAGCAAATTTATATTGATATAATTTTAATGGGTCTATAATACCTGTTTTTGCGATAGTAGCCCTAGCATACATTTTAGCATTTTTTTTCATTTCAAATTCTTTAACAAGATAATTTACAATGTTAGAAGAATCACTTAAAAACTTTTTAGTTGTTTGTTTAGCAGTAGATAAATCATTTTTATCTCTTTCATCTAATTTTGAATCATATCTAGCAAAATCTCTTATATATTTTTTATAAGGTATAATCAATTTGTTTAATCTAATACCTGGCATTTCAGCATAAGTTCTACTAGAAGCGTCATCATCTTGAATTTTTTGAACAGCATTATCATATGCTTCATTAGTAATTGATCTTACATTAATCTTGGTATCTCCCCCAGCACCTGTACCAGCACCAACTTCATTATTTTTATCTTTATCTTTATCTTTTTTTTCTTCTGGTTTTTCGTCTGGAACTTTTTTATCTAAATATTCATTTAATTTATCTTCAATGCCTTTTGGTAATTTTTCATCCTCTTTAAATGAATTATTCGAATTAGAACTATCTGAATCTCCTTTTTCATCACCGTCTTTTTTAGCAGCTGCATAAACTTTTTTCAATACAGAAGATTTTTTAATTTCTTCTTTACAATGACCTAATATATCTTCGGCAAGTTTTAATACATCCTTAAATGTTTTACACTTGTTAACCAAATCTACAAAGTAGTTTTCTTTTTTATTGAAATTGAAATTTAAAGTTTTTGATGATTTAAAGTATAGGTTGATTTTATCTATTAATGCATAAGTAGATAAATCTTTTCCTTTAGTACCAAAGAAATTATCTTTGTACATTTTTTTGAAACCTAGTAAATAGTCTTTAGTTAAACCAGGATATTTTTTCTGAATAAGTTTATCAATTCTAACATCTTCCAAAACATTAACAAATGATTTAAATTCATCTGTTTTGTTTTTCATATCTCCCCAAGATTTAGAAGGTGTATGTAAAGCATGGGAAACTTCATGTCCCACTAACATATCATAAACATATTTGGATCTATGTTCTTTTTTTAAAATAGGGATTGTTAAAATTCTGTTTTTGACATCAAAAGAAGCAGTCTTAACTTGGTTTTCTTGTACTTCTAAATTTTCTGTTGCAAGTAATTTAGCAAGTTGTGATTTAATTTGTACCGTTTCTTTTTTCATAATGTATAACTAATGCTATCACCAATCGGTATGAAAGTCAAGCACTATAAAAAGCGCATAAACACTAGGGTTTTTGATACATTATGTTCTTGTTTTGTTCTTTTCACTATAATTTCTGGACAGAATCACTACTTTTT
>VTLG01006542.1_pt1 | contig 13242 bp, 18 predicted proteins | sample 4694571 | NCBI WGS metagenome assembly VTLG01 (sample SAMN12604809, study PRJNA352737) | marine metagenome | biome: ENVO:00000447; feature: ENVO:00000209|ENVO:00000569|ENVO:01000036; material: ENVO:00002151; isolation source: viral sequences binned using virsorter ... | reverse complement strand
AATTACTGGTACACCTAAACTATATAACAATGGTGCTGTACTACAAGCTAGGTTTAATCTTAAAAAGTATGATATGCAAAAAGTATTAGGAGAACCTGCTGGTGTTCGTATGACTTACAGAGATTCGCATGATCAGAGTTGTAAGAGTTCTGTATCTGTAGAAATACTTAGACTTGCATGTACTAATGGTATGTTAAGTATAGCTAATCAAACTACTATAGCTAGTAAACATACTACCTTTGATGATGCTAAAACATTTAGTAAGAAAATTACAGAGATCATGGATAATGTTTATAAAGAAGCTGAGTTAATGAGGACTATGCAACAGCAACATGTATCTACAGATAAAGCTATGGACTTTTTAGAAAATGTAGTTGCTTCAAGTAAAAGAGATTTAGAAAGAGTTGAAGCTATTTATCACCAGTATAGTCACTTAGGTAATACAGGTTATAGAATGTTACAAGTTGTTACTCATCTATCATCACACTTAACTGATAGACAACAGAAAAGTGATAATGTTTTTAATAGGACTTTGGCTTTAGAAAATAGATCACAGAATATTTTACAGTCGAGAGAGTTTAAAAACCTGTGTGTACCTGAAACTGTTTAAGGAGATTGTATATGTCACAAGTTTTATTAATTGTAAAAGTAGATGATAACTTAGTTCATTATGATGAAAGAGATGCTGAGATATTTAATGCTATAGAAAGTTTAAAATTTGTAAAAGGTATAACTGTATATAAACCTGATCCTGAAAAAATAATTAGAGGATTGCTATGAGTACTAATACTAAAGAACTTATTGCAGTTTACTATGATTCATTAGTGTATAAACATTTAAGTACTAACACTAAACGTGATTATAAGTATTGTATTGATGCAGTATGGCACACTATGGTTGATAATAAAGTGTACCCACACTTACCTATGAAACACTTTGATACTCCTAAAGCACAGGGAATTTATAACTCCCTTGCTGAAAGGGGTATCCCTTTTGCTAATCATTGTAAAGCTGTTATGTCTAAGTTATTTAACTTTGGAATCCAAAATGGCTATGTAAATACTAATCCTTTTTCAGGAGTTGTACAGTTAAATCATAGGCCCAGGAAAGAAGTACAAAGTAAAGAAGATATATATAAGTTTATACATACAGCTTACTCAGAGTTTAAGTGGAGAAATATAGGTGTCATAGTTCATATGGCTTATACTTGGGGTCAAAGACTAGGTGATATGAGAGCTTTAAGATTTAAAGACTATGACTTTAACAATCAAGTACTTACACTAGAACAATCTAAACGTAGAGCTAAAGTATATCTACCTACAACAGATGAGTTACATAAAATTTTATTACAACAAGAAAAAGATTTTGGTTGGGCAACATCTACTAATAATCAAATTGTAGCTCCTAAAATTATCTATAATAAAATTAGTACAAAAGCATATGACAAAATTACTTTTAGTAATAAAGTTAGAGAGATAAGAAAAGTTGCTGGACTACCTAACTTTAAAGCTATGGATATGAGAAGGACTGCTACTACAGAAATGGTAGATGCAGGTGTACCACTACCACAAATTATGTCTGTGACTGGGCATGCTAATGCACAGTCACTTACACCTTACTTAAAAAATACATTAACTAGTGCAACAGAAGCTTTATCTAAAAGAAATTTAGGGGGATAAAATGGCAAGAGATAATCATATGTATAGAAAAGTTAAAGAGATATTATTAAATAATCCTAAACCAGAAGGCTGGACTAGTACAGATATAGCTAAGTTTGTAGAATGTAGAACAAGTTCAATAAGATATATTTGTAGTCAGCTAACAGATCAAGGTTTCTTAATAAAAAAAGAATTAGAAAATATTAAGAAAGGTAATTGCAGAGTTAAATATTTTTTAAAAGAAAAAGATAAAGAAGTGTATGGTGTAGGTATGGCTAATAAAATAGATGTACATAATATATTTAGTAGACCTCATTGTGGAGGTAGAGGGTGAATCAACCTAGAATGTATTGCAAAACTTGTAATGAATTTAAACAAATGCAATATGGTGGTGGACGAATACCTACTGGTTGGATATGTAAATCTTGTTTTAAAAAACTATTAGATAAAAAAGGGGATAGTAATGACAGATCACGTTCAAGAGATTAAGTGTGCTTTATATAATCATGCACAAGGACAGATAGCTAAACATAAGACTAATGTAATGTTAATGATGGAAAGGTCTGTAGGTGTAGGTGAACATTCTAATATTGTTGAAACTATAGAAAAAGAATTAAATGAAATAGCTAAGTATCAAGATCAGTTAACTGTACTTAATAAATATTTTCCTAATAATAAAATTATGGAAGGAATGAAGTGAATGTTAAACAATATGTACAGGACTTAAATTTATCAGATGGTGATAAGCATAGAGGTAAATGTCCTGAGTGTAGTAGATCTAATACATTTACTGCTACTAATAATGCAGGAAAGTTATTATGGAATTGTTATGCTAACTCTTGTAAAATATCAGGTGCTACTAATATACATATGTCAGTTGATGAAATAAGGAAACGTATGAAAGACTTTAAAATAGATAAAAATATTCCTGTTATTAATGTAAAACTACCTGAAGTATTTGAAATGCCTGAATATTTAGTACCTCATAATACTTATGATCCAGGTATGGACGATTCTCATCATGCCATTATTAATAAGTTTTGTGAGATGTATAAACTTTGGGCAGAAGATTTAGATTTATATTATGACATCAAAGAAGATCGTATTGTATTTCCAGTTCAAGACAATGGTGCAATAGTTGATGCAGTAGGTAGAGCAATTGATGATAGTGTTGTACCTAAATGGAAACGATATGGTACATATGCTGAAGGATTTATTAGAGGCCAACATCAATTAGCTGTAGTAGTTGAAGATGTTATTAGTGCATGTGTTGTAGAAACATTAGGTGCTACTGGTGTAGCTATATTAGGTACGTCACTTAATGCAAATCACATTGAAGGACTACGAAGTTTTAAACGTGTAATAGTAGCACTTGATCCTGATGCAGCAGCTAAAACTATTGAGTATACAAAAATATTAAAAGCAAATAACATACAAGCACTAGCACTTAAACTTTTAGATGATATAAAATATAGAAAGGAAGAAGATATATTATTTTTAACTAATACTATAAAGGAATTTAATGGAACTTTCCCTCATAAAGAGCTTATTAAATAAACAATTTTATCAAGATAAAAAAGGTAAATCATATCCAGATAATTTTTTTACTAAAGATTTAAGAAAGATAAAAAATGTAATAGATAAAGCTATAGATAAATATGATAGGGATTTAACTTTAGATGAAGTTAGATCCTTATTTTTTTTACAGCATCCAACACTAACTACTTCTCAAAAACATCAATACGATTTACATTTTACTGCATTAAAAAATACTTCAGCAATTAAATCTGATGTAGCTGAAGATTTAATAAGTATTATGTATAGGCAATACCTTGGTGAGTTAATTGCTAACCTAGGTTTTCAATATGTAAATGGTGATGTAGAAAGTTTAGAACCATTAAGAGATATTATAACTTCACATCAAGATAATTTTATACCATCTATAAAAGTAGATGTGATAGATAATACAATTGATAATCTATTAGAAAGTAATTCATCTAATAGTAGATGGGCTTTTAATATTAGATCATTATATCAAGCAGTTCAAGGACTAGATAGTGGCATGCTATATACTATAGGTGCACGATCTAATGTAGGTAAGTCTAGCTTTCATGCAACCTTATGTGCAGCACCTAATGGTTGGGCATCTCAAGGTGCAAACATATTAGTATTATGTAACGAAGAAAAACCTGAACGTATTGCTGCTAGATATATGACTGCTGCTACAGGTATGACAATGGAACAGATTATTGTTGATAAAAAGAAAGCACATAGTATATATGATTCTATAAAAAGTAATATTAAATTTATAGATGCAACAGGTAGAACAATGAGTTGGGCAGAATCAGTTATTAAAAAGTTTACACCTGATATTGTAATTATGGATATAGGTAGCAAGTTTTCAGATGAAGGTGCATCTACTAATAATCATGAGGCACTAAAAGCTAATGCAATATATGCCAGGAATATTGGTAAAACATATGGGTGTTTAGTTGTTTACTGTACACAATTATCAGCAGAAGCTGAAGGTAAAATAGTATTAAGTCAAGCAATGATAGAAGGTAGTAAGACAGGACTAGCTGGTGAATCAGACTTAATGATTCTAATAGCTAGGAATCCACCAATGAATGATCAAACAGAAGATGATGGTATGAGATATTTAAATATAGTAAAGAATAAAATATCAGGTGTACATAGAATTGTAAATTGTGAGTTTGACTACACTACAGGTGAGTACTCATCCTAATAAGAAAGATAACATATGGAATTAATATTAGATGTTGAAAATACAACAACAACTAGAAACAATAAGCTACACCTTGATCCATTCGAAAGGAGTAATTCTTTGGTTATGGTTGGTGTTCAGCCATTGGCTGCTAAAAATCCATCCACTTATATTTTCGACCACATGGATACTACTAGAGATGATGATCTTATATCTAATAAGTTTGCTATACAAGATTACTTAGATAAAACAACATTACTTATAGGTCACAATATATCTCACGATTTATTATGGTTATGGGAAAGTGGTTTTAAATATGAAGGTAAAGTGTTTGATACTATGCTTGCTGAATATATATTACAAGCTGGTATTAAAGCATCCCTAGGACTTAAAGCTGTTGCTGAAAGATATGAATGTAATATACAAAAGGATGACACACTTAAAGAGTATTTTAAAAAAGGATATAGTACAAGAGAAATACCTAGACTAGAACTTGAAACTTATTTAAAACACGATCTTGGTGCAACAAAGGAAGTGTATGAAAAACAACTTAAAAGACTAGAGGGTAGCATATATCCACCAACAATACAACTAACAAATGAAGTTACTATTGTATTAGCTCGTATGTATCAGTCAGGATTTAAAATTGATACAGCTAAGTTAGATGAAGTCCGTAAAGATTTTATACAAGAAAAAAATGATTTAGAAAAACAATTAAACTTATACTGTAAACATCTAATGGGTGATACTAATATTAATTTGAGCAGCCCTGAACAGTTATCCTGGGTTTTATTTAGTAGAAAACCTATAGATAAAAAAGCTTGGGGTAACTTGTCTACATTAAATCAATATACACCTACACCTGAGTTTAAAAAGTTAGTATCTATACATTTTAAAACTTTATATAAAACTAAAGCAGAGCAATGTTTTTCATGTAAAGGTAAAGGATACTTTTATAAAACTAAAAAGAATGGTTCTTTATATAAACGATCTACTAAATGTTCATCATGTGTTAATGGACTTATATACAAAGATACTAAAGATGTTGCAGGTTTAAAGTTTAATCCACCTTCTGCTAAATGGGCATCTGCTAATGGATTTGGTACTAGTAAAGATAACTTAGAAATATTAGAAGCTTCTGCATCTAGTAAAAATATGAAAGAAGCTACAGTATTTTTAAGTAATCTCAAAAGATTATCAGCTATTAATAGTTATCTATCAAACTTTGTAGATGGTATTCAAAACTTTATTAAGCATGATGATAAGTTACATGTAAGACTTAATCAACACGTAACTGCTACAGGTAGATTTAGTGGATCAAATCCTAATATGCAAAATATGCCAAGAGGTTCTACGTTTCCTGTTAAAAAAGTATTTGTATCTAGATTTGATAATGGAAAAATATTAGAAGCTGACTTTGCTCAATTAGAATTTAGAGTTGCTGCATTTTTAAGTCAAGATCCTGTAGCTATTAAAGAAGTGACTGAAGGGTTTGATGTGCATGCTTATACTGCCAAGGTTATTAGTGATGCAGGACAACCTACTACCAGGCAGGTAGCTAAAGCACATACGTTTGCACCTTTATATGGAGCATCTGGTTATGGTAGGACTAAAGCTGAAGCTAGATACTATGAACATTTTTTAGAAAAGTATAAAGGTATTGCTAATTGGCATAAGTGTTTAGCTAAATCTGTTTTACGTGATGGCTATCTTAATTCTTTTACTGGTAGATGTTTTTCATTTCCTAATGTAGAAAGAAAAAAAGATGGTTCAGTAACATACTTTACACAAATAAAAAACTATCCTGTACAATCATTAGCCACGGCTGATATAGTGCCACTTGTACTAGTAGAATTTTATAAAAAGCTTAAGGACTTACGTAGTGTAATTGTAAATACAGTACACGATAGTATAGTAATAGATGTATTTCCTAGTGAAGTATCTGAAATATATGCTATTATAAAAGAGATAGAAGGTAATTTAATACCTTTAATTAAAGAGAAATGGTATATGGATTTTAATGTACCATTAATATTAGACGCAAAAATAGGTAACAACTGGTTAGACCAGGAAAATATATAAGGAGTTACAAACATATGTCAGACTTAACATTAACAAATCAAAATAACTTTAATCAATTAGCAGAAGCAATGGGTATGTCAGCAGATATAGCTGTAAAAAAACAAGGCAGTACATTAGCTAGACTTAAGATAGATCATGCAGGTGTATTAGGTGAAACTGTTATTAAAGGTAAAACAAAAAAAGTAGAAGTTGTTGATGCAGGTAGTTATGTATTACAGCTTGTTGATGGAGATAAAATCTATCAAACTAATCCCAAAATTAGATTGTTTAATCAGAAGTTTATGTATAAGAAATTTGTACAAGGTAATGGGGATACTAAAAACAGATACGTTAAAACTGTTATGGCTAATGATTTAAAATCTGATCTTAGGGATACTGATGGTGGTTTTAATTGTGGTAAATCTAGTGGTTGGATTGATGACTATCAAAGCTTACCTCAAGCAACAAAAGATTTAATTAAAAGCATTAAAAGAGTTAGAGTTCTTTTTGGAGAAGTTACTTTTGATAATCCAGTAGACGAAAAAGGCCTTGATGTAGATCCTCAAAAAGCTATACCTTTTATTTATGAAATAGATAATCGTGATGCTTTTAAAATAATGGGTACACCTATTGGACAAATGGCAAAACAAAATAGAATACTACCTAAACATTTTTTACAGTTAGGTACAGAGGAAAAAACAATACCTACTGGTGTTAAATATTATTTACCTACAGTAGAATTAGTGCCTGAAGTTATTGAGTTAGAAATACCAAAAGATCAAGAAACTTTTGCAAACTTTATCGAATGGATTAAAAATTATAATGATTGGGTAATAGGTACTCATGAAGATATTATAAAAGGTAAAGCAGATAAAGATGTTAAAAATGTAATAGATGAATTTGTTGATATTGACGAAGCTGCTTAATGAATAACCCTATTGAACTTGCAGTACATCAATACTTAAGTAAAGTAAAAAATGCTGACTCTATTTTATCTGAAGAAATTATAGATCAGATTACAAGTGATGTTCGTACTGCACTTATCAAACAATTTGTTGATAAAAGAGATACTAAGTTTAGATTAAGAATGTCTAATATTGGTAGAAGCTATTGTCAACTTTGGTTTGATAAAAATAAACCTGAAAAAGCTATATCACCTTCTAGTAATTTTGTTATTAATATGATGATAGGAGATATAGTCGAAGCTATATTTAAAGGTTTATTAAAAGCAGCAGGTGTTAGTTATAAAGATGGAGAGAATGTAACCCTTGATCTTGGAAGTTCAGGTGAGATCAAGGGTACTCCTGATATTATTATAGATGATATGGTTGATGATATTAAATCTGCTAGTCCTTGGTCATATCAAAATAAATTTAAAGATTATGAATCTCTTGCAGATAAAGATAGCTTTGGTTATGTAGCTCAATTAGCAGGTTATGCAAAAGCTATGAATAAAAAACCAAATGGTTGGTGGGTTATTAATAAAGCTACAGGAGAATTTAAACATGTATCTAGTAATGGAAAAATAGATACAAATAAATTTGTTGCTAAAACTAAACAACTTATTAAAGATTTAAAAACAAATAAATTTAGAAGATGTTATGAAGATGTACCTGAAACATATAGAAAAAAACCTAGTGGTAATAGAAAGCTAGGCATTGAATGTTCTTTTTGTTCTTATCGACATAGCTGTTGGCCTAACCTAAAAGAAAGACCTTCAGTAGTATCACAAGCACAAGAGCCTCCAATGGTGTGCTATACAGAACTTAATAATGTATAGTAGAAAAAAAATAAATAGAGGATTTAGAAGTGGACTAGAAGTAATGGTTAGCAATCAATTGCTTTCTAATAATGTAGTTGTTAAATATGAACCAATAAAAATAGAATGGGAGGACTTAGCCTATAGAAAATACACACCTGATTTTTTATTGCCTAATGGAATTATTATAGAAACTAAAGGTTTATTCACAGCACAAGATAGAAGAAAACATATTCTTATAAAGAAGCAACATCCTGAGTTAGATATTAGATTTGTATTTACTAATTGTAAATCTAAATTAAATAAAAGATCTAAATCAACATATGCTAGTTGGTGTGAAAAACATAACTTTTTATATGCAACAAAAAAAATTCCAATAGAATGGCTTGAAGAAATAAAACAAATAGAACTTAAAGAAACTTTAATACCTTTTAAAGGAAAGAAATTATGTTAGATGATTATGTAGAAGAAAAAAGTAGTGGTGACGATAACTTAACAAATGATGATATAGCAATAGTTTTAAAACCTAACTTTAAAAATAATGAATGGAATCATACAGTAGATGTTAATGCTATAGTAATGCCTCAAGAAAGATTAAAAGATATAGAACAAGATGAACTTAAAGATGTTATGTATGCATTAGTAACTTGTTTTAATTTATTAAATACTAATACTGAATTTGCTAAAAGAGTAGCAGATGAAATGGATAAAATGTCTGAATCTGATTTTAATAAAGCAGTTAAAGATAAAAATAAAACTTTATATAACTTATCTTCATGGACTAAAACTGTAGGTAATGCATGAAGTTACAAGATGATTTATATAATTGGGAAAAACAAAATGAAGAGTTTTGGAAAAAAGAAAAAGGAAGTATATATGATGTTGATGTAGTTAATCATCCTCCTCATTATACAAAAGGTAAGTATGAAACTATTGATATTATAGATGATGCTGTAGATAAAGCACCTACAACTCAACTAGCTTGTGCACAAGGTAATGTAATTAAATATATATTAAGAATGTGGCATAAAGGTAAAGCATTAGAAGATGCAAAAAAAGCCAAATGGTATTTAAATAAAATGATTAAAGATTTAGAAAAAGGTAATAGCTAATGGATACTATAAGTTATAGTGGTATTAATATTTGTTATACAAAAGATAAAGATCTATCTAAACAAGCTAAAGAATTATTAAAAGATTATTATATGCTTGAGCATGAAACATCTCCTCAAGAAGCTTTTGCTAGAGCTTCAGTTGCATATTGTGAAGGTGATTTAGAATTTGCACAACGTATATATAATTATGCTAGTGATAGATGGTTTATGTTTGCTAGTCCTGTGCTTAGTAATGCACCTGCTGTAGGAAAAAAATGGAAAGCTTTACCTATATCTTGTTTTTTAACTTATGTAGGTGATACATTAAAAGATTTAATATCTCACAACTCTGAAGTAGCATGGTTATCTGTTAAAGGTGGTGGGGTCGGTGGTCATTGGTCTGATGTGAGGGCAGTCGGTGACAAAGCACCAGGGCCGATCCCCTTTTTAAAAGTTGTTGATTCTCAAATGACAGCTTATAAACAAGGTAAAACTAGGAAAGGTAGCTATGCAGCATATATGGACGTTTCTCATCCAGATATTGTGGAGTTTATTAACTTTAAGTTACCTACTGGTGGTGATGCTAATCGTAAATGTTTTAATTTATTTAATGCTGTTAATGTAACAAATAAATTTATGCAAGCTGTAGAAGCAGATGCTATGTGGGAATTAAAAGATCCTGATTTACATAGTACAGACTATGTAAGAGATACTATTAGAGCTAGAGATTTATGGCAACGCATATTAGAAGCTAGATTTAGAACAGGTTCTCCTTATATAAATTTTATAGATGAAGCTAATAAACAGTTACCTGAAGAACAAAAAAAGTTAGGTTTAAAAATACATGGTAGCAACTTATGTAATGAAATACATTTAGCTACTAATGAAGAACGTACTGCTGTATGTTGTTTATCTAGTGTTAATTTAGAAATGTATGATGAGTGGAAAGACACCACTATGATTAAAGACTTAACTAGATTCTTAGATAATGTTTTACAAAAGTTTATTGACAATGCACCTAAAGATTTAGATAAAGCTAAACGTAGTGCAATAGCTGAACGATCTTTAGGACTAGGTGCTATGGGATTTCATGGCTACTTACAAAAAATGAATATACCTTTTGAGAGTCCTATTGCAAAGGGTCTTAACAAACGTATCTTTAGAACTATTAAAATGGAAGCTCTTGAAGAAAGTAGATTGTTAGCTAAAGAAAAAGGTGAGCCATCAGATATGAAAGGTTCAGGTAAACGTAATGCACATTTGTTAGCTGTTGCACCTAATGCTAATAGCTCTATCATATGTGGTTGTACACCTAGTATTGAACCTATTAAATCTAATGCTTATGTACATAGAACTAGAGTAGGTTCTCATTTAATTAAAAATAAATATTTAGAAAAAGTTTTATTAAAATATCATAAGAATACAGATGAAGTATGGAAGTCTATTATTAGTAGAGAAGGATCTGTTCAGCATTGTGTATTTTTAACTTCTTATGAAAAGTCTATATTTAAAACAGCTTTTGAATTAGATCAAGAGTGGATTGTAGAACATGCTTCAGATAGACAAATATTTATATGCCAAGGACAATCCGTGAATTTATTTTTTCCTGCTGGTAGTGATAAAAGTTATGTTAACTCTGTACATATACGAGCTTGGAAAGCTAACTTAAAAGGTCTGTATTATTTAAGAACTAGTGCAGCAAATCAGGCAGATAGAGTAGGAACTCAGATTCCAAGGGAAGCTTTAAAAGATGCAGAAGAATGTATTTCTTGTCAAGGATAATTAATGTTTAAAAGATTTGATAGAGAACTATTTGAAAAGTTTGATAAACTAGCAAGAAATGCAGGTAAAAGATATTGGAAGGCTAAAGGCTATCATGTAGTAGATAATACAGATAGGTATGGCCCTGACTTAATAGTTACACCTGTCGGTGGTGATGAATATTCTAATGGAGATTTTTACTGTGAAGTTGAAATTAAAAGACCTTGGAAAGGAAAAGATTTCCAGTATCCTCAAATCCAAATACCAGGGAGAAAAGCTAAGTTTCTTAACAAAGACAAGTACAATCTTCCGATCTGTTTTCTCGTCCTTAATGCTGATCAAACCTATGGATACCTTATTGAAGGTGAAACGTTGGCTTCGACTCCTCTTGTTGAAGTGCCTAATAAGTATGTATGGAAAGGTGAAAAATTTTTTAGAATACCTGCTGAAACTATAGAACCTGTGGAGATACCTAGTGAATAAAAAACCTGTACCTAAAATTAATACAAATGATATAACTATTATTGAATGGAAAGATGCTCAATGTGATGCAGATTGGGGAGAAATAGAACCTCCTGAATTAGCTAAAGTAGTTACTGCTGGATTTTTAATATCAGAAAATAAAGAAGCTATTTGTATAGGATCTACATGGGCTGATCCACATGCTAATGCTAGAATACATATTCCTAAAGCATGGATTTCTAGTAGAAGAACAGTTAGTATAAAGAAAGAAATAACTAATGAAAATTGAAATTGATAAAGAATTAAGAAATATGTTTGTAAAAGAAGCACTTATAGAAATGAGAGATGAATTAGATGAAGAATTTAAAATTAAACCTGAAACATTAAGAGGTTATAACTTACATTATAAATTAACAGATGCTATAACACAGTTACTAAATGAACTTACAGTAGGTAATAACTTTAAAGCTGAAGAAGAATTAAAAAATAAAAAAATGATAACAATCAATGAGTTAGAAGAAGGAGAAATATATACTAATACATAGAAAATACTACTTGATTTAATATTAAGTTTATATAAAACTATTAATTACCACTAGGCTCATTCGAGCCTTTATTTTTCTAAGGAGCAACAATGAGTCTTACAAATCCCTCAGTAGTATACAAGCCTTTTAAATATCCGTGGGCTGTAGAGTTTGCAGTACAGTCAGAGAAAGCCCATTGGGGTGAATGGGAAGCTAAGTTACAAGATGATGTAGCACAATGGAAGTCAGGTAAATTAACTGGAGCAGAAAAGAATCATATAACTCAGATACTTAGACTGTTCACTCAAAGTGATGTAGCAGTAGGTACTAATTATCTTGAGTACTATATACAAAAATTTAAAAACAATGAAATTAGAGCTATGCTTACTAGCTTTACTAACAGGGAATTTGTACATCAAAGAAGCTATGCATTACTTAACGATACATTAGGACTACCTGAAGAAGAGTATTCAGCTTTCTTAGATTATAAACAGATGAAAGATAAGATAGAGTTTATGAGTGACATAGATGTTACTACTCTATCAGGCTTAGGGAAATCTTTAGCTAGATCCGTAATGAATGAGGGTATGTCTTTGTTCTCAGCCTTTGCTATGCTACTTAACTATCAAAGAACAGGTAAGATGAAAGGCATGTGTGAGATTGTAGAGTGGTCAGTACGAGATGAGACTATGCATTGTGAGGGCATGGTTAAATTGTTTAGAGAGTTTTGTAAAGAACATCCAAGAATAGTTACAGATGAATTTAAGAAAGATATATATCAAATGTTTAGAGATGGTGTTAAGTTAGAAGATGCTGTAGTAGATACAGCCTTTGAGATGGGTGCTGTTAAAGGTCTTACTGCTGACCAAGTTAAGCATTACATTAGGTACATAGCAGATAGAAGACTAATTCAGTTGGGATTAAAAGGAAACTTTAAAGTTAAAGAAAATCCTCTTGAGTGGCTTGATTGGATAGTGGGTGGTGATACCCTTAAGAATTTCTTTGAGGGTGTTGTGACTGACTACAATGCATCAGGAATGACAGGTGATTGGGGTTGGGGAGACTCAATTAAAAAAGAAGAAAAGATTGCTGCATGAGATTAATCTTATTAATATCCTTACTGTTTAATCAAGTATTTGCAGGTGATATAAAACTAGGTGAAACAAAGTTTATAAAAAACTGTAAACAATGTCATGGCC
>VTLG01003779.1_pt1 | contig 13242 bp, 18 predicted proteins | sample 4694571 | NCBI WGS metagenome assembly VTLG01 (sample SAMN12604809, study PRJNA352737) | marine metagenome | biome: ENVO:00000447; feature: ENVO:00000209|ENVO:00000569|ENVO:01000036; material: ENVO:00002151; isolation source: viral sequences binned using virsorter ... | reverse complement strand
TATCCTCATTCAACAGTGAAGGTGTACTTGGTTGGCCTGGAATTGAACTCTTTGAACAGATTGGATATGTAAAAGTATCTAACGTAGCAGCTGATAAAGCTAGTTTCAAGAGTTTTAGCATCACTGTGCCTTCTCCAGATAGAAGAGTAAGTGACAGAGTGAGAGATGACCGCACAAGTTTAGTGGTCAATGCAAGTGCAGCTAGACCTGCATATGTCTATGGAGCTTCTATAGCGATTGCACAGGATACACCTTCAGGTGGTCTTGCATCTTTCCCAGCATCTCCAATAACAGCAGATCTCGGTGGTACAACTGGCGAGCTTCTACTTCTTGGTCCTGATAATAGTGGTAACCCAATTGGTGTTCCAACTACTCAGTTACTAGGAAATGCTGCTGCTCATAGTTCTCTAACTGCATCTAGTTCATTATTTGCACAAGGTGCATCTGATACAACTACTGGTGACGTTCCATTCTGGACATCTGTAACATCTACTATCGAAAGAGCAGATGCTGCAAATTCCATGATGTACAAAGTAACAGCCGACACAACTTTTAAAGTTTATAATGTTGATGCTATTACTGGTACAACAGTTAGTGGTGATGGTGTATTTATCTCAGCTGACGATTCAACTGCTGGTAGAGCAGCTTACATTGTTTGTAGAGTTAACTACTTACGTCCAGCAACAGCTGTATCTTGGGATGACGTTTCTTCCTTTGTGGACTTTGCTTCACAAGTTGGTGGAACAGATTCATAATCTATATTTTTATAGTTTAGTGAAAGGCGAGTCTTATGGCTCGCTTTTTCATTGTCAAGAAAAATTTATTGAGTTAAGCTATTTAAAGAAGAACTTTTAAAAATTATGTTGTATCAACACAAAATTACAGGAGGGATAGTAGAAAAGATATCTCAACATGGAGAAGGAGTTTCAATGGTAATTAATGCCAATGATGAAACTGAATATGTAAATGATGAAGATTTAATTCCATGTGTGGCTGCTACAGGTGAAAAAATAAAAACAGAAGAAAGATTAAAAGCGGAATTAAATGCATCTGGAGATAGAGAAGCAAAAGTATCTAACAGAGAAACTTTTCCTGTAGATGCTAGGTTAAATATAAATACAGCAGGTGCAAGACAGATAGCAGATGCCTTACCAGGAGTGGGATTAAAGACTGCAAGAGATATAAAAGATTTACAAACTACACTTTCTGGAGAAAGATTTACAAAGTTAGAACAATTAAGAGGTATTAAACGCATAGATTGGGATGAAATATTTAAAGAAAACTTAGTGAGAGTAGACTAGAAACAGGTAAATTTTACTTGTTTGAATGAAGCTCGATACCTTTATACAATCAAAAGTGCGTTGGCATTTAGGTTATAACATAACTTCAATTCCAGCTGGTGACCAAGCCAGATTAGAAGAAGCATTAAATAATGTTCAAGATTCTTTTTGGGTTAGCAAAATTATTGAGCAGATTGGTCGTTGTGATGAAGCAGAAAAAAGAACTGATATGACTGGAAGTATTAATAATGATACTGTTCCAAGAAATAGAATAGAAAGTATAGCTGGTGACGTTGATCGTACAGTTGCAACTTCAGATTTTAGAGAAACTTTAAAAACTTGGACAGAAATTTATATTTATGAAACTGATAGATTAGCAATGCATTTATATGTACCTAATTATAGAAATCCAGCTCAAGCAAGATATAGATTTAATAGAGAAGGTGCAGAATTTATACAGGCACTTCCAGGACCAGCGGATGTAGCTGTTGGAACAAGAATGCTTTTAGAGACTAATCATAGATAATAATGGTTTTACCTACAACTAAATTAGGATATACTTTAGGAGTTAAGAGAGATAAAGATATTATTTCACCTAGAGAGAGACAAAAAGCTAGTCCTTTCAAAGGAAGAACTCGTACTAGAATGGCAGGAGATAAGCGAATAGATTTATTTGCTGTTCGTCCAGATGAAGCACCTTTTTCTTACACGAAAGGTACTAATTTACCTAAACGGTTCACTCAAACTTTAGACATTCCAATAGACAGGGAGGAGGAAGACTAAATGGCTAAGAAAAAAATGCCACCACAATTATTAGAATATTTTAAAAATAAAGGTAAAAAAAAGGAAGATGGCAAGGAAATGTCTGATAAAGAAAAGCGTAAAGAAGCTTTAGATAAAGCAAGAGAAGCTAAAAATAAAAAAAATGATAAGAAAGATAAGTAAAAAAACCTTCCTATATAATTAAACTAAGTCCTATGAATAAATAACGTGGCAAGTAGTAGTTCAAACAAACAACCGTTAATGGTTGATCGCCCAGCAACAAGTTCAACTTTATGTACAGTTGCATCTGGACAATCATTTTTAACAAGTTTAATTCCAACAGCGGTTGGTAATGCAACAAAAGTATTTGATGTTGACTCTGCATTAACAGATACATCAATAAGTGGTGCTTATATAGATGAGATTTGGTTTACATATGCAAAAAGATCTATACAAAAACTTGATGCGGTAACTCCTACTCAGGGAACTTATTCTGCAAACAGTACAACTTGTACAGTAACTTTATCAGGTGGACATAATTTAGAAATAGGTCAAAAAGTATTTTTAGATTTTCTTACATATAACTCTGGTGTAGTTCCTAAAGATGATACGTTTACAGTTGCCGATACATTAAATTTTACGTCTACAACTTTTGACGTAACAATACCATCACAGTCAGCAGCAAATGGAAATGTTAATGTTTCTTTACCAGTTGATTTCTGTTTTTACCTTGTTAGTACAGGTACAATTACAAACATTAATCAATTTTTCCCATTATTTACTCAAAGTATTCCTCAAGTATCAGAGAATCAGATATTAAGTACAACATTAACTGAAAAATTACCTTTAATAAATCATCCTACAGTACAATCAGGAGCTTTAAATTTTGCTGGATCTAATAATGAAATAGCTCCAAAACAAAGAGGATTAATGTTGAGAAGAGGACAAGCATTATATGTTGCAGCTAGTGGAGCTACTGCTTTAACTAACGGATTCTATTGTAATCTTCAGGGTGGTTTCTATTAAAGATTATGTCATTCGGATTTAAAAAATTCGAAGATAAATCAAATTTCGAATTTAAAAAACAATTTAAAAATTTTGAAAATAAACCAAAAGAACCTAGTATTTATCCTAGAGGATCTGATGGATATGCACTAGAGAGTGAAGTTAAATTTTATAATCAAGATTCATTGTGGACTAGATGGAGAAGAGGATATGAATTATATACATTTACTCAACAGATATTAGGATCTACTGCTAAAGAAAGAGATAAGAGAGGTGATTATAGATTATTCTTTACTTTTCAACAGTTTCCTGGAGTTTTTATACCTGCAAGAATATTTACTTTTCCATCTACTAATCAAGAATTAGGTGAACATATATGTGGAATGAGAGATACAGATGGATTTAGCTTCTATGATTTTGGATTACCAATATTAGATGTTAGATATTTAGCACCTTCTGTGACTGCTACTTATTCTCAAAGTGGTACTACTTTAATAGTAACTAAAAACGATCACGGTTTATTTCCTGGAGATGATGTTTATCTAGATATATCTACAGGAAGTGCGACAGATGAGACTTTAACAATTGTAAGTAAGACACAGAATACTTTTACCCTTACTGCTTCAGGATCTGCAACAACATCAGGTAATGTTGTTTATCACAATTCAACTGCATTTAATGATACTCGTTGGAGATTTGTAAGAGTAAAACTAAGATCTTTACCTACCGAAGTTGCTTTCTTAGCTGGAGAAAGAATGGCAGATCGAATAGTTGAAAGAGATTCTGGAATATCTTCAACATATTCAAGATCAGGTGGTGAAGTTACTGTGACTTGTAGTTCTGCTCATGGTTTATCTACAGACAATAAAGTTTTTGTTGATGTAAGTACAGGAGCTGTTCTATCAGGTAGATATACAATCGAAGTTACTAGTTCCACAGAATTTAAATTTACTACTATTCCAACTGGAACAACTTCAGGAAATCTAACTTTATTTAGATTAATAAAAGGTTTTAGGTATGACGATTATGTTGGATATACAGTTACAGGATCTGATGCAACAACAAATGAAATTATTTTTCAAAAAGCAGATAGCTATGGAGCAAAGACTATAGATACTATTGCTAAAACAACAGTTCCAGCTCATAGAGGTTTTGCAGTAGGTAGATTTTTAACTACAGAATTAAGATGGAATTGTTCTTGTCAAGATTTTTCTAGAAGAGATAGTTATGATTTATTTAGTCAAAAGAATCATGCTAAGTTTCCTGTAACAGCAATTAGAGATACAAAGCCCGGAAATATAATACAAAATGATGGAACTATAGATGAAAGAAGAGATGAACCTGGAGTATTTAGAGATTTAGGTTATGTCACAATAAATAATTTTTATGAATTACCAGAGTATGAAGATGAAAAACAAGATTCTTTTCAAAATTTACAATATTATCAACTACGTTGGTGCAAGCATATTTACGCTGCTATGTGGTCAATACTCCATGATGAAGGTAATGAGCCACTTAAGTTAGCTGCAAAATATAATCAAAATAGTGTAAATATTACGGTTGATTTTGAAAATCATAATTTAAATAAAAACGATAAAATTCAATTAAATTTTACAAGTGGAAATGCTATTTCAGGAGAATATACAATTACTGATGTTCCAAATCCAAATAGTTTTACTGTTGTTTATCCATTTACACAAACGACTGGTGGTTATGTAACTGTTGAAAATTTAAAAAAACATGAGTATGTAGGAGCATGGTTATTAGAACCAAATGATAAACCTTTAGGAAAAGGTTATGAAAATTGGGAAAAGAGATGGGCTAAAGAAAAAAGAAAAATGCAAGAAGCTGTTGAAATTTTTGCTTTATATAATCGTTCAACAAAGTGGGAGGGTAATAAAAATATTATTGGTGATTTTAATTTACCTCAAGATGTAGCTAATTTTGACCCATCTGTAATTGCTATGACTTTAACTGACAGTCTTAAAAGAGATGCAAAAGGTGATTTAGATAGATCAGGTAAACAATTAAATACAACAAATAGAATGATTGCAATGGTGAATAAATTATTTAATAAAGCTCCTACTGTTTTAGATGATATAAAGTTTGGAATTGTAAATAAACCTCTAGCTGAATTTACTAATACTTTTGAGGCAGGTTTATTAAAAGCAGGAGATTATATAAATGGAGAGTTGCTTGATGATGCAGTAAATACAAGTAATTTAAATGCTGGTACATATAATCCAGAGACTGCCCAAGATACAGTAGTAGATGCAGGATTATATATAAATGTCTAATTATGGCAGTACAAATTCAAACTCGTAGATCAAGTACAGCAAATGACAGACCTTTCCCAATAAGATTAGGAGCTGGTGAATTAGCGTTAAATAACAATAATACAAGTCCAGGTTTATTTTTTGCAGACGATACGGCTTCTCCAAGTACAGGTTTAATTAAAGTAGGTCCTGTTCATATTGGGAGCACTGCACCAAATAGTTCTCCTGCTGGATTTACATCTTCTAGTAAAGGGGAGACTTGGTTAGATACAGCCAGCACTCAAATATTTAAAGTTTATGATGGTTCAGCATTTCAAACTGTAAAAGCAGTGGCATCTGTTTCAGCTGGATTACCAACTAATCCTGTAAATGGTCAATTAGTTTGGGATACAAATAGTGGTGGATCTTTAAAGATTTATTTATCTGCTAGTTCTTCATGGGTTGCTGTTGATTCTTAATTATTTATTTAATAAATGATCTAAAATTCTATCTAATTTAGTATGAACAGCTTGCATTTCTCTTAAAAAATCTTCTTTTAAAACATAATCATGAAGAACTTCATTTTTTAATTTTTCTACATTTCTTTCTATTTTTTCGAATCTTCTATCTAATTTTTTATTAAAATTTCCCAAAGCCCTAGTTATACCAGCAAAGGCTCCAATACTACCTGAAATAATAGCTGCAATAACTTGAGGTTCCATACCTTAATTATAATAGTAGGCACAGTTTAAAATAGATAATTATATGCAAATATTATGGCTACAGGTTACGAACCGAATATAGAAGGTGCTATAGCTGTCCTTAGAGACTTAATGATAGCAAATAGTTTTACGATGACTCGTCAACCTTACGAACCTAATTATAGAGGTTTAGTTGATGCTGTTATTGATTTAAAAGAAGGTTTCCCTACTTTTGCTCCATTACAAGTTGGATTTGATGCTACTGCATTTGAGGCTGTTAGTGAGGGAGATGCTTTATATATGAGAACGAGTGATGGTCAAGTTGGAAAAGCAAGTGCAGCAAATGGTCTTCAAGAGAATGCTCAAGTAGTTGGATTTGCTAATGCAGATGCTAGTTCTGATACCACAGTAAAAGTTATTGTTATCGGAATAAAAAGTATGTCTGGATTAGATGCAGGAGATTTATATTTTCTTTCACCATCTACAGCAGGAGCAATTACTTTAACTCCACCATCTTCTGCTGGTCAAGCTGTTGTAAGAGTTGGAGAGGCTTCCACAACAACAGAATTTGCCATTCGAATTGAACCACCTATTAAATTAAGCTAATGTCTAGTGTAGAAAATTACATTCCTTATCAACCAAATGCTCAAGGATTAACAGAGGCTTTAATTGATTTAAAATCTACAATGCCTAGTCAGACAGTCTTTAAGGTTACTGGATATAAGGCTATAGCTTTTGAAAATGTTAATCAAGGTGATGCAGTATATTCAAGAGCAAGTGATGGACAGATAGGAAAAGCTATTGCTAATGATACTTTAGATAAAGCAATTGTTGCTGGAGTTGCTGAGACTACAAAATTAGCAGGACAAGAAGTAAGAGTAATTGTTGCAGGAATTGTTACCACTTCTGGATTAGATTTAGGTGATCAATATTATTTATCAGCTGCCTCTGCAGGATCTATTGTTAAAACTCCTCCATCAACAGCAGGGCAGTACATATCTAGAATTGGAGAAGCTGGAAGTACTGGACAATTAATTATTAGAGCTGAACCACCAATACTTTTAAGCTGACAGTTTGGTCATCGTAAAATATATACAAATAAGTTCTTTTGGTTAAGAGCTTGATCGAGATATTAAATGGCAACTAGGAAGGCGTTAGTACTTGTTTCTGGTCTTTTTCAGGAGTTAAATTCTTCTTCTGATAAATTAGATTTTGCTGGAAATAGTACTTCCGATTTAAGTGAAGGCACAAATGAATATTTTACACAAGCAAGAGCTAGAGGATCAGTAAGTGTTGCGTCTGGAAATGGTTTAACTTATAACTCTTCTACTGGAGTATTAGGAACCAGTGCAATACCTAATTCTCAATTAGCAAACGATGATATAACTATTGGAAGTACTGCAGTTGCACTTGGAGCTACTCAAGGAACATTTACAGGATTAACGTCTTTAGCTTCTACAACATTGATATCTGGTGTTGCTGATGCTGCAAATGCAATAACAATTGCTAGTGGACAGATAGTTTTTGAAGGAGCCACAGCGAATGATTTTGAAACAACTTTAGCTGTTACAGATCCAACTGCAGATCACACTATAACTTTTCCTGATGCAGGTGGAACAGTTGCTTTAACAAGCGATATTGTTTATCCAGTTACTCTAACTAATTCTGTAACTCTTACAAATAAAACTCTTACTCTTGGAAATAATACAATATCTGGAACTTTTGCTCAGTTCAACACTGCTGTTACTGATGCAACACTTGTTTCTACAACGGGTTCTGAAACTTTAACAAATAAATCTGTAAACCTTGCAAATAATACTTTAACTGGAACATTTGCTCAATTTAATACTGCTGTCTCAGATGCCACATTAGTTTCTACAACAGGAACAGAAACTTTAACAAATAAAAGTCTTACTGCTCCAATTCTTACAGGATCTTCTAGTTCTGCAGGAAGCATAATTTTTAAAGAAGATACTGATAATGGAACAAATTCTGCAACTCTTGTAGGACCTGCAGCAACTGCAGACGTAACATTAACTCTTCCAGCCGAAACAGGAACTGTCCTTACCACTGCATCTTCGATTGCTAACAGTAATCTTGCGAATAGTACAGTAACGATCGGTGGTTCAGCGGTTGCTCTTGGTAGTAGTATCACAACTTTAACTGGAATAACATCAATAACATCTGATGCTGTTGTTGCAAAGGCAAATGGTTTTAGAGTTATTGATAATTCTGATACTACAAAACAAGTAGCTTTTGATGCTTCAGGAGTTGCTACTAGTACTACTAGAACCCTTACTGTTCCGAATGCTAGTGATACCTTAGCTTTATTAGCAGAAAGTCAGACATTAACAAATAAAACCTTAACAAGTCCAGTTTTAAATACAGGAATAAGTGGAAGTGCATTTCTTGATGAAGATAATATGGCTAGTAATTCGGACACAAAAGTTGCATCTCAGCAGTCAATTAAAGCTTATGTTGATTCACAACTTACTGCTCAAGATTTAGACGTTGAAGCTGATTCAGGAACAATAGCTATTGATTTAGATTCAGAAACTTTAGATATTGAGGGTGGTACAAACATAACAACTGCTGCAACAGGAAACAAAGTTACAATTAATATGCCCACCGCTTTTGCAACGGAGGACTTTGCTACTGCAATAGCAGTGGCTTTAGGATAGTATTATGGCAACCCAAGTTCAATTTAGAAGAGGAACAACAGCTGAGCACACTGGTTTTAAAGGTGCTGATGGTGAAGTCACAGTAGATACCTCATTAAAAACTGTTGTAATACATGATGCAATTACAAATGGAGGTTTTCCATTATTAAGATCGGATGGATCTAATGCTTCTTTAGCTTTAGGATCTGTATCTAATTGTAGTTTAAAATTTAGTGGAGATCCAAATACAGGTCTTATTAGTCCTTCAGCAGATAATATATCTTTAGTTACTGGAGGAGTTAGCCGTCTTACAATAGATTCTAATGGAGCAGTAACAATTCCAGGTAATGTAACTATAACGGGAACATTATCTGCAACTAATACTGACTTTTCTGATCAAATTGCATTAATTCTTGCTTTAGGCTGATATGGCAAATACCTTCAAAAGTGACACAAAATCGAGCGTTGTAACAGATGCTGTTAGTAGCACTAATACGAACATCGTTACAGCAGGTGGTTCTGCAACACTTGTTTTATTAAGTATTTTAATTTCAAATAAAACAGGAGCCAGTGCTCAGGTTGATGTTTTTCTAGTAACAGGAAATGATGATACTTATCTTTTACGAAATGCTCCAGTACCTGCAGGATCTTCTTTGGAAGTTATAAGTGGTTCAAAAATAATTATGGAATCGAATGATGTTTTAAGAATTAGAGCAGCTACAGCTACAGCTCTAGATGCGACTGTCAGTTATCTAGAACAGACTTAAGGAGGTATAACACATGGCTCTTAATACAGTAAGCTCAGATAGACTTTCTACAAACGTAAAGAATACAAACTTTACTTCAGCTGAGAAACAAGATTTAACAGATGATATAAAACCTTTACTAGGCTCTTCTGGTGGGGGTAACAAAAATTTAATAATTAATGGAGCTATGCAAGTGGCTCAACGTGGTACGTCAACTACAACCACTGGCGGTTATCCTGTTGACAGAATGCAATGCTTTCATGGAGGTACAGATGAAGCTCCTACTTTTGCTCAAGCAGATGTTGCAAGTGGGACTACACCCTATACTTTAGGTTTTAGAAAATGTTTAAAAGTAACTAATGGAGATCAAACAAATGATGCTGGTGCTGCTGACTATGTTTGGCTTCAATATAAAATAGAAGCACAAGATATTGCAAATAGCGGTTGGAACTATACTTCATCTTCTAGCTATATAACATTATCTTTTTGGGTTAAATCAAGCGTAGCACAGGACTTTAAAGGTTTCATACAAACATCTGATGGAACTGCTCAAAGTTATCCTTTCGCAACAGGTTCATTATCTGCTGATACTTGGACTAAAATTACAAAAATAATTCCTGGAAATTCAAATCTGACGTTTGACAATAATAATGCTGTAGGAATGAATATACAATTTTTACCTTTTTTTGGAACAGATTACACAGCAAGTTCAGCTACAGAAAACGCTTGGCAAGCATACTCTAGTTCAGCAAGATGTAAAGATAGTACTGTTACTTGGTACGAAACAAATGATGCTACTTGGGAAATTACAGGAATTCAATTAGAAGTAAGTAGCGTGGCAACAGAATTTGAGCATAGGTCATTCGGTCAGGAGCTTCAGCTTTGCAAAAGATATTTTAATATGATTGCTAATGGTGAGGGTAATTCTTATCACGCAGTAAGTGATGGTTTTTTCTGGAGTGCTAATGAAGTTGATTTTATGTACACATTTCCAGTTGAAATGAGAGCAACACCTAGTATGTATCAAGTTACAGGTAATAATTATTTTAAAATTCAAGGAGGTGGACAGGGAGGTACTACATATATTGATGGAAATTTTACTCAGCAATATGGAAGTAAAATATCTACTTCTCAGTATGCGGCTCCAGATACTAGTGGAACTATAGGTTTTTCTTGTCACATTACAGTAAACAACCCTGCTGCAAGGTTAGGGTATAATGCAGAACTTTAAATTATGGCTATTTATAAATTAAACAAACACAGCACAGAATCAGAACCAACATCTGTAACTTTAACTGATGGAAACGGAGTAGTCCTGAATATTCCTTTTGATCCTGATAATATTGACTACCAAGCTTATTTAGAGTGGGCTAAGAATAACACAGCCGACCCTGTTGATGAATTAACTTGGGATGATATTAGAGGTATGAGAGATGGAATATTAAGAGATACAGATTGGACAATGACAACTGGTTCAACTGTAGATCAGGCTCAATGGGCTGCATATAGACAAAATTTAAGAGATCTTCCTCAAACTTATTCAGGTAAGACACCTGATGAAGTTGTATGGCCGACACAACCCTCAACCGCTGGTCCTAATTCATAAAATTAGGCTCTGTAAAATAGTAGAAGCAATAAAAGATTTAAAGAGAAAATGCCATATATTGGTAATAATTTAAGATCAAATAATGCGTATCAAACGATTGATGATATTTCGGGTTCATTTAATGGAAGTACTACTTCTTTTGCTCTTCAAGTAGGTAGTGCTTCCCCAATACCGTTTCCAAAATATGAGACTCAATTAATAATATCTGTTGGTGGTGTAGTCCAAGAACCAGATTCTTCAGGAACAACAGGATTTAAATTATTAGGAACAAATATAGTTTTCAGTTCTGCTCCAGCTTCTGGAGAATCTTTCTTTGGAGTGATACTTGCCAGTGCAGATTATTTAAATGCTGGTGGAACATTCCCCGATGGAACAAATTCAGTTCCTTCTATAACTTTCTCCGATGACTTAGATACAGGAATTTTTAGAGTAAGTTCTGGAGCTGTAGGTATTAGTTCTAATGGTACAAAAGTTGTACAGTTTCCCTCAACTGCAGGTTCTAGTGGTCAAGTACTTGCTGGAAATGGTGCTGGAGTTCTTTCTTATGTTGATCAGTCAGGAGGTGGAGCAGTTGGTGGTGGCTCCGACAAACTGTTTATGGAGAATGGAACAACTATGACAACTAACTACACACTAGGTACTGAATTTGGAGCAACTTGCAATGCTCTAAGTGCAGGTCCGATTACAATTAACGCAGGTATAACGCTTACTATACCTAGCGGTTCAGTCTATACGGTGGTTTAAATTATGCCTATTACATTAAATGGAAATGGAACTATCACAGGTCTTGCTGTTGGTGGCTTACCAGATGGAGTTGTAGATACTGATACACTTGCAAACAATGCAGTAACAACTGCAAAGTCTACTGGATTACAACGTAGAATTTCTACTTCTTTAACTCTTCCTACTGATGCTGGTAATATTACTCATAACGTAACTACAGGTGTTAAAAAAATTGAAATAATATTATCTGATGTAAGTAGTAATAGTAATAGTCAGCTACATATTCAAGTAGGAGATAGTGGTGGAATTGAAACTACTAATTATAATCACGCAATGGGTTTTCATAGAACAGGAGGATCAGGTCAAGAAGCTGCTGTAAGTAACTCAACTGGTGCATTTGCATCATATGGTTTAGATTCTGCTTCATATCATATATTTGGTGTATGGATATTAAATAATCCACAGGGTAATACTTGGGTTTCAGATTTTACTGTATGGGGTAGTGCAGCTACTAACCATCAATTTTATGGAACTGGCTATAAAACTTTAAGTGACACGTTAACTCAGTTTAAATTTTATATTGGCTCTGGTAATTTTGATGCTGGATATTTGACGATCATAGAAACAATGGGGGATGACTAATGAGCAGTATAAAATTAACAGCTGATTCTGGAGGAGGTACTTTTGAATTAAAGGCTCCTTCTTCTAGTGGAAATACAAGAGTATTAACTTTACCAGATACTGGAAATCTTACTTTACATGGAGGAAGAATTCTTCAAGTTGTTTCAACAACTAAAACAGATCATTTTTCTCACAATACATCAACTTCAACAGAAATAACTGGATTAAATGTAACTATTACACCTACATCATCTTCAAGTAAAATTTTTCTTGATATTGGTGTAAATTTTGGTGCTGATGAAAATGCATATGCTGGTTTTAATATAAAGAGAGACTCAACTTTAATTGCAGTAACCACTGCTGTAGATGGAAATGACACAAGAAGACAATCATCATTTGGTGGACATTCAGGATCAAATAATAGAACATTTTTCACTGGCGTGAATTTTCTTGATTCACCTGGAGATACAAATGCTCACACTTATAAAATTTTTGTAGCAACCTTGTATTCAAATAAGCAGCTACATATCAATAGAGCACACACTACGGGTGATAATCTTTATAACCACGGTATGGTTTCTACAATTACAGCAATGGAGGTAGCAGGATAATAATTGATATGTTTAGCTCCTTTAAAATAAGTTAATAAAAGGATTTTTTTGATATGGCATTAGACCACGAAGCAATTTATGAGGCTTATAAATCAGAAGCAAAACCTGTAGTCTCTATAGATGATTCTGCTGGAGCATTTGATGCTGATGGTAACTCAGTTACTTTAGATCAAAGCAAGATTGATGCAGCCAGAACTTCTCTTAATGCAGCTGCAGCTGCAATTCTTTATCGTTCTCAAAGAACAGGGGCTGCAGGAACTACAGATACTATT
>VTLG01000327.1_pt1 | contig 13244 bp, 17 predicted proteins | sample 4694571 | NCBI WGS metagenome assembly VTLG01 (sample SAMN12604809, study PRJNA352737) | marine metagenome | biome: ENVO:00000447; feature: ENVO:00000209|ENVO:00000569|ENVO:01000036; material: ENVO:00002151; isolation source: viral sequences binned using virsorter ... | reverse complement strand
GCTTGTGCAAATCCTGACAAATAACCAAGAACATCTTGGTCGAAGTTATCTTTAAGTCTGTAACCTGCTCTGTCACTTGCTAGTTGAGAGAAGTTTACGTGACTGTGAGCCTCTTCAATATCGTCTATCTTAAAAGCAAAGTAGTTTGCTTTGTCAATAGTCAATGTGAAGTCTTCATCGTCAAGGTCTTGAGGCTGTACGTTAGCACCTCTAGCATATTCCTTAACGGTGATCTCTGGCTCTTTAATGATCTTTACAGAATCACCCATGTTGGCAATTTCACCGAAATAATCGGAGTTAGTAATTGATTCAACAACGGATGTTTTTCTGAAGGCTAACTGAACCTGCTTAGAGTAAATAATCGGGGAGAAATTACCATTAGGCAGATTACCGTAACCTGCTGCAGTTTTAAATGCCATTTTCATCTCCATTTTTGAAAATAAAACAAATGCACGAATGTGCTATATTTACTCGTCATCGGCTAATAGTTTTTGAGGTTGTATGTCTAATAGCTAGTTAAACATAGGCTCACACCATCAGGTAGGCTTCCAAGTGTTTGATTGTGTGTGTGAGTATCTCGCTAAAGGGTCACACTCATAGATATGTATAGTTATACATATTTATTCTTTTATGTCAATTAATTATCTAGCTGAACCTGATACGTCATATACAAAGTTACCAGATCGTATTGCTTCCATAATCATATCTGCGTTTTTTTCATAAGCAGTAGCAGACATCTTTTGTACATCAGACTCTCTAATCTTCTTTGCACTATCTGCTGTAGGTGTAGATTTTACAGCTTTCGCTTTAACTTGCGTAGCAGCACTTTTGCCACTTTCGCTTGTATCTTTCTTGCCGAGTCCTCTATCTGCTTTGTATAGATCGATTGCTCGTGCCGCTGATTTTGCATCGTCTTGATTTTCGTATAATGCATTCTGTACCCACTTTGGCTGTTGCTCTGCCCACTCATGAAAGTCATCACTGTCTCTAATCTCATCAAAGTCAGGATGCAATCGCATAAGTTCAACTTCTGCTCTTTCTTTTACAGTCTCTTCGTTGAACTGATTAATCTCTTTAATTCTTTTTTCTAATGACTCAGATTGTTCTTTTGCTTTTTTCATAGCAATAGTTTCTACAATCTTTGCAACATCAGGATATTCTTTTGCCCAAGCCTCTATGTCTTCATCAGACTTTGGCAACTTCATTTCTTTCTGTGTTGCTTTTGATAGCTGTCCTTTTAACTCATCAAGTTGCTTTTGAAATTGTTTCTCTTTTTCTTGTGAGTGTCTTCGTAGATCTCCATAACGCTTTTTGAAAGTTCTTTCTTCTGCGTTCTTCGGCTCTTCCTCATCCTCTGCTTTCGCTTCTTCAGTAGGTTCAGTGTCACCTTTTTGAGCCTCTATCATCTCTTTTAGTTCTTCTTCATCCTTTTTAATTCTTTCAGCATGATTAGAACGCTTAGTCATGAATGCCTTTTTTTCAGGTGTAGCATCTACCACCATTTCTTCTTTTTTAGCTTCTTCTGCCATTTGTTACTCCTAGGGTTATCGTAGCCATCATTCGGGGGATAAGTAGCTAGTATGTGGATATTTATTTAGAAGCTAATCCACCTCGCTTCATCTTCTTTGGTTTAGGTCGTTTACGTGTCACAAGAGATCCTTTAGCAGTGAACATACCACCTTGAGTATCAGCTACTGCCGCTTGATCTGAAACGTCTTGTTGTTGAGTTCCACCAGCAGTTGAATCATCTTGATTTCCACCATCATCACTTGCTTGTTGTTGTGCTCGTGCAGCTAATTGAGCGGCTCTTGCATCTGCTTTAGCTTTTGCCGCGGCTATATTTGCTCTTTCTCTACTTCTTTGAGCTCGTGTTTTTTGTTTTTCTAAATCTTCTAAATATCGTTTCTGTTCTTTTTCTGTAGCACGTTGTTCTTCAGCTATAATAGAAATACCTGATTTTTCTCTTTTTTGTCTCTCATCTTGAAACATTTTAGCTAAATCTTTTTCGGTTTGTTTATCCATTCTACCTTGATTAAATTGTTGTAGTTGTTGTGGAGTAAGATCTTCTAGACCCATACTTGATACATTAATATTACCTAATTCTGTTGTTGCGTCATTTGCATCCTTAATTAGTTTATCTAGTTTATCTCTGCCCGGTATCTTTACTCCTGCTTTTCTAGCCAACTCAACTGCTAATTTAACTTGTGGTTGAGCCATGTATGCTAATTGTGCTATTTGACCTTTGGTTTGTGTTTTGACCTTATCAGCTATATCTGGAGTTGCAGTTTTAAAATTAACTTGACCTGTGTTTCTGTAATCACTTAAACTTTGTAATCCCACTGTTCCATCAAGGTTATATTGTACAGCATATTCTACTCCACCTATAGTTGTTCTAGCTCCACCAAGATCCCCTAATTCGCTATCACCATCATCACTACCAGTCTCTCGCTCTACTCTAGCAGTTTTTGTTTTCGCTGTTTGTATCTTAGTATCTCTTGGATCATCTGTCTGTGGTTTAAAACCTTGTGGTACACTAAAACCTGTTAGTATCTTTCCATTCTTAAATGGTATCTGTATCTCTGCACCAGCATCGTTTACGTATGTTCTATACTCATCAGGTCCTTGTGTCAACTCTTCGCCACCAAATAAACCTTTAAACGTGGCTTGTTGTTTAGCCTCTATAGGACTTTTATATTTAAACCCACCCGTAGGAGCAACTGTTGCTGTTGGTATTGTAGGAGCAGTGTATGCTGTCTTTAATCCTGTAGGTGATGCTGTCATACTTGACTGTCTTGTTTGTAAAGGATTAGTTGCTGTTGTTGTACCTGCAAAACCGTTGGCAGCTTCTATTACTCCACCCTCTGCCCTTTTCTCTACTTCATCGTCATCATCGTCACCCTCTGCTATCTGTATATCGATTACGCTAAAAGGTATGTCATCAGGTATGGTTGCTTCATCTGCATTACCCATCTGTCCCATGTCTTCCATTATCTTGAGACCCATTTTTGCATCTTGTCTCATTCTCATTAACTTCTCTAGACCGATGTATCTTACAACATCTGCAGGAAATACAAACTCTCCTTCGCTTAATTGTGCTGGTATGTCATCTCTTACTTCTTCTTGTGTTGCTCCCGGAGGTACATCATTACCTGATACTGGATCTTTCGTGCCACCTTCGTCTTTTAATCCACCATCTTGGAATAGTTCCATTTGTTTTGCTATGTTACCACCTTTGGCTTTAGCTTGTTTCATATCGGTGAAAGCATCTAAAATAGCCATCATTTCTTCACGAGATAAATTTTTAACAAGAGATCCCACCATGCCCTTTTCAACTAACATGTCTCGCAACTCTATGGGATCAAATACTTCTTGTTCTTTTCTCTTATCTAAATTTGGCATATTATTTATCCTTACTGAGATCAAGAACTAAACCTTCAGGTGGCATAGCATTTTCGTAGTCAATTAATCTCTCTGCGTAACGTGCTTCTAATTCCCCACCTTTATTTATATAGGCTTGTTCTGCTATATTATATAATTCATCTAATCTTCTTTTCTCTGGTTGAACTATTAATGTTTGCTTCTTCATATACTCTACAAAATCTTTATTACTAGATAAACGATTAGCTAATTCTTCTCCTACCTCTGTAAAGTTAGCATCGGCAGTTCCACCAGAGCTATCAACTCTCAACCATATTTTATCAGGTCCTAAACTTTTAACTTGTTGAAACTCTCTTTCGGCTAACTTTTCGACCATATCCTCAAAAGCCTCTTTTGCAAATACAGATTGAAGATATCGTGATGTGGGATCAGATTGTTCTTGTATATAAATTCTTTTACTATTAGGTGACATACCTTTTGTTATTGCTTCCATGTACTCATCTACTAAATCTATTTTATTGAATAATTCATCATCCATAGTTTTTAAGGTTTTATTTAAGTTTTTTCTTCTTTGTATGTAGTCTGAATTATTTTGTTTCAGTATGCCTAGAATACTAGTTCCGTTTTCAAATCCCTCTCTAGCTTGAACAGCGTGTTGTATTTCATGTATCAGTGATCTTTTAACATCGTCTGCATTACCACTAGCTAAGTATATTACGTCATCTGCACGATCATAACTTGCAAGAGTTTTGCCACTTATAAATTGTTGATCTGGATTTATCTTTTGTTCTTTTATTAATATGTTGCCTATTGGCTGAAAGTCTCCATAATATTTTTTTAATGGTTTATTATATGCACGATACAGATCCTCGTAATTTAACATATTTCTTAATCTCATAGGATAGCTATCTAATTTAGAAAAATCTAGAAACTCATTAGGCACTGCCTCTCCCTGAACAGTTTCTCTAGCAAAACTTAAATTATCTAATTTTAAAGTAGCATCTTTAGGGTTTATAACTGTTCTTAATTTTCCGTCTGTACCTCTGTAGACTTTAAACTCTTCAAATAATTTAGTTCTATCTTGTTGGGTTAGTTTTTCATAATTAACCCTAGATACAATCTCAGTAGCAAGATCCAAATCCTCCTTACCTATTTTATCTAAGTCGGATCTTAACATAGGCTCTTTTCCCTCATCTTTTAACAATTTAGTTTCAGCGTCTTGGTATGCACGTATCCTTTCTTTACCCATAGGACTTTGTTTTCCTATAATATTAAAATCTATTTTAGGTTTATTAATATCATCTGTTTGTTTTGTAACATCTACTACTTTTTTTAAATCAGCACCCTCTGTAACAAGATCACTTTTTACAAAGTCACTCTTAGATAGTGTATCCTTTATTGTATTATACAAAGTAGATGCACCATCTGATAACTTATCTATAAATTTTGTTGGAGCTAAAAATGCACCGGTAGGTGAAAGTATCTCTCCTATTAGTTGATCTGTGTTCTCAGGATTTGATTTGATACCTGTTATCTCTTCAAAACCCTCATCAAATGCTTTTCTTCCATATTGTTTTTCAAAGTTTTGCACGTTATCTTTTATCAACATTGCTAGAGGATTGTTTGCATAGTCTGCTAAAAAAGTGTTTGCAGTTTCTGCCATAGTGACTACATCAGATGGTATGGCTAAAGTGCCAGTCAACAAACCAGTTCCAGTATCTTTTGCTTTTTGTTTTATCTCATCTATGTCTCTAAACTGTGGTAAAGCATCAGAGTAAAATGCTTTCTCAGTTTGTTCTCTTAGATTATTCTGCATTTACTTCATCTCTCAACATCTTTAATCTTTTCAATGCCATTATATATCCTTGTGCTCTGTGTATGGATATAACATCATCTGACTGTTCCATTATTTTATGTTGTTCATCTATCTTATAATCCAAGTAATCATTGAAGTGGTTGATTAGCTTGGGGTTGTTCACCAACGTCTTGAGTCGGCTGCGTATCTGCTTGTGGTTGCTGTTGTCCAACTTGTGACCTTCCTGTAAATCCTTGCTCTTGAGGTGTAGGTGCTATGCCAGTACCTATCGTGCCACCACCTGAACCTGTAGGATCACTAGGATCTACTCCTGCTGGTGGCTGTGGTTGAGCTTGTTCTTGTTGAGGTGCTCTAAAGTCTTTCATAAGCTCTGCTTGTAAAGCTGCCTCATCCATATTGTTAGTAACTTTATCGGGATCTAAATCCATAGCCTTTGCTATCTCACGTATAATATACTGAAACTTTGCAAACGGTGCAAGTGCAGGATTAGAAGATACTTGTAAGAACTGCATAAGTCTTTGTGATCTAACTTCGTTTGCCATGAGACTTTCTGTGCCTCTAGCCTTGACTTCTAAATCACCTTTAATCTTTGGGTCATAATCAAACTGCATGTTAAATTTGAACAGACCCTCTCCTAATGGTTTTAGAAGATAGTCATCTACATTCTTTATAACAGTTTTAATACTACCAGCCGCTGCGTTCATGAGCATAGATATACCCGAAGCAGTTCTACCTACTCCAGTTATACCAGTTTGTCCGTGAGCAAACGATGGCATACCTGTACTCTCATCTGCCAACTGTCTTGCTTTATCAAACAACTGCATATTCTCTGCGGCAACATTAGGAAACTTTGTACCAAACAATGCTTGACCGGGAGCACCACCTTGTCTTCTAAACACTTTTCCCGGATAGACAGATAAGTCTTGACCCGGCACTAAGTTAGTCTCATCAACTTCTATAAGTAAGTTACCTGACAATACAGCGTTGTCCACTGCCATTCTCATAAAACCGTTCATCAATGTTTGTGTGTCATCCATGTTCTCAGCTACACCCACACCAAAGAAAGAGTATGGATTTAACTCATACGGTGCTGCCATGTATGGTATTCTAGCGGGTTTAAATGGATTGATTACCATTCTTAATAACTTACCATTACATATCCATGCATTGATCTGTATCTCGTCTAGAGACTGCATTTCTTTTGGTATCTCGATATCTTGTTCAAGTAGTATATCTACGTCACAATTACCCCAATACTCAAGAACTTCGTATCTCTCTATTTCATGCTCAGATGCGTAATCTGCTAAATCATCTTCCCATGATTTCTTTGTATAGTTCTCTCCTGCGGCTATTGCATCTTCTATAACTTGCTCTCTAAAATGTGGTCTCTTCTTTAAAGAACGTATCTGTGATCTTGACATCTTATGTCTTTCAATCACATATTGTGCATCATCCATGTTTGTAGAATCAGGGTCAGGATAAAAGTCCCACACTGACACATGATTAACTTGTGGTATTGTTTTAAACATAGGATCATAGTCACCATCGTCACCCCAATTAGGATACTCTTTGTCTACTGCAAAAGGTCCTTTCATTACACCAGTACCAAACAAAGCCATCTCAAACGCTGTGCTTCTTAAATGTTTATTAGCACCTGACTCATCTAGCTGATCCATGATCTTCTTTTCCATAGCTTTTGCGGCAATCATGGCTGGACTAAATGTAACTGCTGATGGTGTTTTACCTACTTCTTCTTTAAGTCCTTCAACATTTTGCAACTTCTCTTGCAAAGGACCAAGCCTTTCTTGTAGGCTTTTTTCAGTTGCTCCTTTAGGAAACTCCATACCATCGCCACGGAAACCGTAAGGTGACTCCATAGCCATATCACGGATTTCTTGAGGTTCTTTCGGATCAAAGCTAACATCTTTTGCTACTCCTTCTGGTAACTCCGTTGGATCAACACTCAACGGAAACTTATTATTAGCAAACAACACATCTACTATTTGACCGTATGCTGCTAATGTCTTAGTCTTCGTAACTTTTATAAATACTCTAGATTTTTCTGCTTCTGTAAACTGCACATCAGAGCCATACAAACCTCTGTAGTTTCTATATGCTCTTAACCATCTCTGTTCATCTTGTTCTCTATAATCATCTGCACGATAATATTTTTCCATTATGTAAGGTATTAGATTGTTAGGTTTTGCATCTGCTACTGTAGAATCATCTGTGTCTTCTAGAGATACTGATTCTAATTCTACAGGAATATCTTCTTCTGCCATATTAATATCCAAATGTTGCATCGGCTATAGGCATACCTTGTGATGGTCTACCTATAGGATCATAATCAAATATGCTAAATCTAGGTCTAGTCATTACACCATATCTTAATGCATCGTAGATATGATCTTCTGCTCTTGTGTCCACATCTTCTGGATTCTTCTTATCCAATGGAATAGCAGGTATCTGTGAGATTGTATTTGTACAAGTATTAAAAAACACTAATCTAGGCTCTTCTGTTATATCATCTATCTGCAATCTTCTGTGTATCTCATTCTTTCCTGATACACGACTACCTCTACTTCTGTCTGACGGTCTCCATCTACATCCTCTTTGTATCATCTGCTCTGCTAGTGAAGGTCCTGTATCTCCACGTTTATGCCAAAGAGAGCTATCTAGTACACCGTATTTTATATTACCGTCTTCTACTTCTAATTCGTTTATCATATCTGCCAAATCTGTGGCAAGGACTTTACTAACGTACAACTCTCTATATACAATAAGTTGCTCACTTGGAGAAACAGCAAACCACAACACAGCACTATAAGAACCATAACCGTAGTCACAAGCACGAAACTTAACCCAATTTCGTGGAACATCAAAAGGTTCAATAACGTGATGATCCCTACTAAACTCAGTAAAAGCAGCACCTTCTTTAATATCCCAATCACCCTCAAGCAACTGCTTTCGTTGGTGTTCAGGTAAGGAAAGAAGCATTGCTTCGTAGTCTCCTTGACTTGACAGATATGGATTATCAGATAATCTAGCAGGTATGAATCTTCTCTTAAATAGTGACTGACCTGCTTTATCGTGTCCTTCAGGGTATTTAAGGACTTTCCCTGTATCAATGTTTGTGGCATCAAATGCTCTTCCATAAGGTGCTGGGTCAATAAACATCTTCTTAACCCATTGATGTCCCGGACCTCCGGGGTTCGTTGTTGCTCTCATATACACTGGTAAATCAGGAGCAGTAGAACGTAATCGTGACCTCATGTAGTTCCAAGCAAACGGTGTTGCCCATTGTGTCAATTCGTCAAAGCCTATCCAACTAAAGGCTAAACCTTGATATCTCAATACATCATCATCTCGGTCTAGGTATGACATCCATAGTCTTGCACCTGAAGGTGCTACCCATTGCATCTTTCTTTCCGACCATTTTATCCCTTTGTATATAAGAGGATATAATTCTCTTGACTTCCAAACTAGTTCTCTTAGTTCTTCTGTCGTGTGTCGTAATAACAAACCACTAAACTGTGGGTGACCCATATATCGTAATGGATCGGCTAACATGGCATACGACTTACCACCACCTGCACTACCACCATATAAGACTTCTCTTTCTGGTGATGCTAAAAACTCTGTCTGAGGACCTTCGTTTGGTCTAAATACCACATTCTGTTCTTCAACTGGTACTTCCTCAATAGGTTCTATATTAACTTTATGCTCTTGCTCCGACTCTACCTTCTTCGATCTCTTTCGCCTTTTGGATTGCTTTCTCGGCATACTCGGACCATTTTCTAAGAGTTCTAGCTTTGTTCTTACGATGTCGCTCATGTATCAATCTTTTTCTTAATCCTGTATGAGATATATCTCTACCTGTTTTCTTTGTGAGCCAATTAGCAACTTGTCTGTAGGAATATTGATTTACATATTTCCTAGCTAATTCTATTGCCTCTAGCTCGTAAGGTATTGGATCAAGTAACTCAGAATCCTCTTCATTTATTTTATAACCAAACGGTATCGTTCTAGCTATACGTGGTATCTGTATCCACTCTTTTTGTTCTTCGTCTTTTAAATCTGTGGGTTGTGGTAACTTCCACTTTCCTAAACTTCTGTCCATTATTCTTTCTTCGGTGGTAATAGCATCACCCCACCTGATGCTTCTACTTGTACTTTCTCTGTTTTAACTAAACCAACTCTATCTAATAACTCTTTTGATGCAGAAAGTCTATCTCTTATGCCTAGCTGTGTAGGATCATCTACACCACTAACCATAGCCACAGCAGCTTTAGGTGCATTTCTAGCCATATAAGATTCTGTAGCTTCCATTATCTCTTTACGTAAAGAGTTAACAATATCTGTCGTGGATGAGTTTTCTGAATAACCTGCAAGTACTTTAGCTTGTTTAACATCTCCACCTGCTCCGTCAAACAGAACTTGTAGAAATGTTTTTTGTCTTTCTGTTAATTCCCTCTGAGTCATATCGGAACTCCGTATCTAATAACTCTATCTATCAAACGCTGTGCTCTATTTTGAGTCTGTTTAAACCAAAGAGAATCTTCCATCTGATTTGACATTTCAAAATAATCCTCTTCATGAACAGCAGCAATCATTTTCTTAAATTTAGATAAACGAGGTTTGCCTAGTTGAAATGACATGTTAATTAATACATGTTGTATATCTTCGGGTAGGTTATCAAAGTTATTAAATATATCTTTACAATCTTTTATTGATACTTCTATGTCCCTCTCAAACCATTCGTTCACTTGCTCATGTGGTATCTTAGTTCCTACGGGTTTACCATAGTAATCTTTATCCCACTCTGTGATTAAGTGTCCAATGCCCCCGGTCAAATGCCCCTCTGAGCAAATATACAGAACATAACGCACCCCCTCGTCATTTGCTATTTCATCTTGTAATACTGCTATGTTCATCTTTTTTTCAACATTTTTGCTGCTTGACCCACACCCTTTATACCAAAAGATGCAGATATTGCAATGTATAATAAGTATTGATACCATTCAGGTAATGTTGCCAATACTTCAAATCCACTTTGCACGTACTCTCTCATGCCCGGAATGAAGACTAAAATCGCTGGAGCTAGTAGGACTACTAACGCAAATTCGTCTTTCCAAGAATCCACCGTAGCATCTGCCATCTTACCTTCCCATGCAACCTCACCTGCTGCAACTTTTTCTGCAACAGTAGCACGAGCTTTAGCCTCTGCAACTTTAGCGAGTCCGTCTGCTTTTGTCTTTTCGACTTTGTTTTGAAACCATGCTCCTGCGAGATTTGCTATTGGTCCTATTAATGCTTGTATCATTTTCTAACTTTTCTTTTATTTTCTCTTGTTTTAATTTCTCTTTTAACTTAGCTGTATTTACGAAATCTTGATGTTTTCTTTGCAATCTTGCGGGGTTGTTTAGAAAATTGTTTACCTCTTCTAGTCGCTTTGCGTTTAGCAGCCGAAGAGGCGGCGTATTCAGAGGCAGATAAAGCCTTAATCGCTTTTTCAGGTAAATAACGCTCACCGGTAGCCTTTGGTCCTTGTGTACTAGGTTTACCTGATTTGGTTCTCCACTTTTGTTTACCCCATGCAACTAGTGACCTCTGCGATTTTTTAAGTGCCATGCTTCCTTAATCTCTTCTATTGTTCTGTTACATCCTATGCAAACATCATCTTCAAGTTTACATACACCTATGCACGGTGTTAGAATCTCCCTGTCCACTTCCCTATCAGCCATGCCAACATCCCTGCAAAAAGTAATATGAACATGAAAGCTATTCCATATCCCACATATTCAATTAGTTCTTCTTTACGTTTCTCTGCCATCTTCTCTGCATAGCGTCTAGACTTTCTAGCCTCTGCTTGAAACCTTTGCCAATCTTGCCAAAGTCCCGGTCTCCCTAAATAAATCATTATTTTTTTGAGTTCTTCTTCTTTCTCTCTTATCTGTTCAAGAGCCATGAACTCTTCTAGATCTGAACCACCACCACTAGCTTTTTTCTTGTTTGCTTTCCTTTGTAACTGTTCTTTAGAGAATACGAAATCAGATATCTGTTTAACACAACCCGAAAGTTCTTTTCCGTTAGATACGAAATTCTTTATTATTCCGAAAGCCGCATTAGCTGCCGCAAGTTCTGCTAACATCTTTTCCCCTTATTTGTTAACTGGCTTACAATATGAAGTTATTCTCTTAGCTCCATCCTCCGTTGGTATAGAAGGTTGATTACGTAACCTCTCTGCAAAATACAAACATCTATCTATATCCTCAAATGTCTGTGTCTTGTTTATCACTGTGTTGTCGATCATGAATACTAGTAGAAACTCTATCATTGTCGTGACAATCACAATTACATTCTTCGCAGTCGCAGTCGTAGCATTCGCAAGTTACACATCTATTTTTTCTTTTTTCGTTCATGTGCTCGTTTTAAACTTTCTTTTGCTTTTTTAAATATACTAACAACTTCAGTTTTTCCCATCACTTTAGCTCTTTGCTCACCGACTGTAAGTATCTGTATCTTTCTCGCATATGGTTTATTGATCTTTTTAACTTTTGCAACGGTTGCTCTTGCATCGGCTGGGGTGGCGAACTTGATGCTAACTGTGTCTTTAGGGTTTTCATCCGTGTACAGTCTTCTGTCGCTACCTTTTGGCTTTTTGCCCGTGCCAACTTTAGGATCTCTTCTTTTTTTTCTTGACAACTTTCTTATAACCCTTTTTCTGATCTTTCATGATCTTTGTTAAAGTTTTAGCTTGACCCGCATGAGCCTTAGACGCTTTCTTTAATTTGCCTATAACATTTTTTAATGGTCTCGTGTAATGTGGCATTAGTTTCTATAACCTCCACCTGCTTTCTTGTAGGCAACTGCTAACATCTGAGCTTTTCTAGCAGACCATTGTCCCGGAGCACCACCTTTACCCCCTGCTTTGATTCTATTAAAGATACGTTTTCTCATTTCAGGTTTAGTATAGTTACCTGCTTTGTTTACTGTGCTTTTAGATTTCTTTTTAGTAGTTTTCTTTTTTGCCATAATTATGCCATTGGGTTTCTCTTTTTAGCTCTACGGGTGCGTTTAAACGATCTGTTCTTTGATGCAGATTTAGTTGTCAAGTTTGCTAATCTATTATCTTTAGGATTACCATTCTTATGTGCTACATCTTTCCCTTTTACGTTGACCCCCTTCTTTTTTAGAAGATTACGAGCAGCATTTCTGCTGTCTCGCCTTTTAATTTGTTCGGGTTTACCGTGGTAGTTTTTATACTCTTTTTTGTAGTTTCTTTTTCTTTTCACCTCGTTCCCCCAACGCTACTTTATATTTTTGTACTCTGTTTCTAGCTAGACGTTCTTTAGTTTTACTTTTTTCTTTCAAAGCCTCACCAACATCTCGTCTAGCTTTCATCAGTAACTTAACAAGTCGTTCCTTCTTAGGACCTTCTTTTAAGTTTGACTGTCTGTAGCCTGCGGTAGAAAGAGCTATAGCTATCGCTTGTTTCTGAGGTTTACCCTCTTTTTTTAGCTTTCTTATATTTTGACTTACTACTTTTTGACTTCTTCCTTTTTTCAGAGGCACTTGGTAATAATCCTTTGTTAACTGCTCTAGCTCTCTCAGAGAAACCTAGCTTCTTTTTACTTCTTATTTTTTTTCTTATTGTTTCTAGTTTGGCTACCATCGGAGTACAAATTATTAAATGTTGTGAAAGGATCTAGATAAGACTCGTGTGCCTCTGCTGAATGTAGCCACTGCGATGGTGCAAAGTCAGGAGCACCCTCTCCAGTAACCCATAGTGCAGGACTTGTTGCTCTAACTCTATTGTTTGGCAAGGCAACTAAGTTACCAGTCCATTTACCAGCATCTAATAAATACAATACATGTGATTGCTTATGTTGTGCTGGATCGTCAGCTATATCGCTTTCTGTGTAGTCGACAGTAAATAAATACTTCGCAGTAAAAAATTTATTGTCTATTTTGCATAGCCACGGAGAAGAACTAACTCTATCCATAACTATAACTGAATGATGCCTAGCTTCGCAGTCCCACGGTTGAC
>VTLG01013593.1_pt1 | contig 13245 bp, 23 predicted proteins | sample 4694571 | NCBI WGS metagenome assembly VTLG01 (sample SAMN12604809, study PRJNA352737) | marine metagenome | biome: ENVO:00000447; feature: ENVO:00000209|ENVO:00000569|ENVO:01000036; material: ENVO:00002151; isolation source: viral sequences binned using virsorter ... | reverse complement strand
GAACTTTAATTAGAATTACAAATTGGAAAAATCACCAAAGAATTGATAAACCAACACCGAGCAGACATAAGTTCAAGAAGGCAATCTTGGAGGAGTATGGGAATGATACAAGAATATTCCCAGATGAGTATACACCAAGACAAAGGAAGACAAAGGAAAGGAAGACAAAAGAAAAGAAAGAAACTGTTCAAGATAAATCACTTGAACTATTTAATGAATTTTATGAAATTTATAAAAGAAAGCAAGATAAGAAAAGAGCATATACAGCATTTAAGAATCTAACTAGACCTAATCAACTATTATGTATTGAAGGTGTTAAGACATATAATAAATGGATTGATTTAAATTCCATTGAAAGAAATATGATTAAGTTACCTACTACTTACATTAATGGTGAACATTGGGAAGATCAATTAGAAACCGAAATTAAAGATAAACCAGCGAAATTAGAATATAGGCTAGATGCTACTGGTAATGCAGCACTAGGTTATTGCGAGAAATGTAATAAATCAGATTTCTATGATCCTTATAAAGTACAACACTTAGATAGTCATTGTTGTAATGCTGCACTATTACCAGAGAAAAAAGCTAATGGAGCTTTATCATTAGCAGATATAACGGAGAAATATCAATAATGGATAAGATATATATTGGAATAGATCCAGGAAAAGCAGGTGGTATATGCTTTTTAATGGATGATGAGATTAAAACATTTAAATGTCCTGCAACTACTCATGATATGGCAGAGGAGTTAATATTAGCTAAAGATATTAGAAAATGTACTGCTATTGTAGAGAAGGTACATTCTTTTCCAGGACAAGGGGTTGCTAGTACTTTTGCTTTTGGTTATAATTATGGAGTGTGGCTAGGGATCTTATCTGCACTTAAAATACAATATCAGCTTTGCCTTCCTAGAAAATGGCAAAAGTATTATGGAGCTATGCCTAAAGAAAAGAAAGATAGAAAGAACTATCTTAAACAATTAGCACAACAGTTATATCCTGATCATAAGGTTACTCTGTACAATGCTGATGCAATACTACTTGCTAACTATCTTAAAAAAACTCATTAATCCTGAGAGAAAATATTAAAATAGCCATTAATATTGATCTAAAATATTAAAAACACTCATTAATCCTCATTAAAAATATTAAAAAAGGTCATTAATCCTAGCAAAAAATATTAGAATGGGTATCAAAAACCTGTTTTTTTACCAAAAATCAACATATTTTGACCTATTTTTTAACCTCTTTTTAATACCTCCTGGAGTACCTTAAAAAAGTAATTATCAGAAATTTTTATAGCTAATATTTTACTAAATTCCAAATAAAGTATTTTAAAAAATAGCCTAAAATTTTAAAGCCTTAAAAAGCTCTGAAAATAGCCTTTAAATAAGTTTTTTTTGTTTTTTGGTTTTTTATTCTTATTTTATAGGGTCGATTAAACATAAATAAAGGAGTTTTAAAAATGAATGATATAAAATATACAAGTGATTTAGAATATTTAAGCAGAAATGAATTAATTAGAATAATACAGAATTTACATTGGTATTTTGATTTAAAATTTAAAGATGTAAATGAAATATTAGATAATAAAGATAGATATATTTAAATAGTTTATAAATAACAAATAAAGAAGGGAAATAAAATGCAATATATAATATATAATAATGAAGATAAACAGCATTTTGTGATTTATTTTATAAATGCTAATAATTGTTATAACTGGATTGTTAACACTTTAGACTTATCTAAAAACTGGAGTTTTGAGCCTTATGATGACACAAAGTTTTTAGGGTCTGAAAATTACAATTTTAATATAAATAAAAAAGAAGGGAGTAAGTAATTATGAATAAGAAAAAAAGAAAAGAGTTTTTAAGGGAGCATTGGAGATTGTCAACTCTATGCTTTAAATGGTCAAATGCTGGAGTTTGTCGTATATATGATTTTAGAGGTGATAAGACTAAATTCTATGCAGGTGGTTATGGTTATGATAAACAAGGAACTTGTCTAGCTGAATTAATAAATCATTATTTTAATGATGAGTTAAAAAAACTAAATTCAAGTGAATTTTATGGTTTAACTCATTATAATAAAAAAACATATAAACATCAAAAACGAAGCTCCAAACATACTAAAAGTTATGTTGAAGGAGCTTGTGGTTTTGATTGCATGAGAACTATTCTTAATAAAATAGGCTTTAAACTTAAGTTTGTTTATGAAGATAATAATTCTAATATGTATAGATTGGAGGTGTAACAATGGATCTGATCAATGAATGGATCATAAGTCCAGAGCTAGTACGGAACTTTTTAAGATACTTTTTAATGTGGTTCTGGTGTTGTGTTCCAGTATCTATTATTTGGACTGTATTTAATAACTATTTAGAAGGGAGGTAATAAATGATTAATATAATTGTACGTTTATCAAAAACAACTGAATCAGGAGCTAATAAACTTCATTTTACATTAACAGAATCTGAATTTAACAAGATAAAAAAAGATTCTATTAGTCATAATAAATATAGCAATTCTTATGATATGCCAAACGGAGATACTGTGGAGGTTATAAATGACTAATCAAGAAACCATAATGACAGTTTATGCTGCAATTATGCTGATTATATTCTTTATAGTTAAGCTCGGATTAATTTACTTACTGGTACTTATATTCTGTCCTAAAGAATAGTAATAGCATATAAATCAATAAAGAAACCTCTATAATTCATTTTATGGAGGTTTTTTTATACCTTTAACATCTTACACCATTTAAAGCCAATCTAATCACATAACACCATTTAAAGCCTAATTAACTATATGCTAGTATTTAAGCATATATGTTTAAGGCTTATATAATACCATTTAAAGCAGTTTAAATGCTTTAATCAATATAATTATCCAATCAATAATAATAATCCTTTAAGCATTGTATTTAATCAATTTTAAAGCATTGTAATGCATTGTAATACATTGTAAGTAATTGTATAAATATGCTTGATTACTGGTATTTTAAACACTCTAGCACTAAAAAATAACAGCACTTTCAAAGAAAAAATGAAACCTAAAATATTTAAGCATATAACATTAATAACCTTAAATAATACAAGTATTACAGCATTGATTTTAGCTCCTCCTCGATAACCTTAGTTAACATAATGTATATTATCAGCAATCATGCCACATGATCAAAAAGTGAATGGGGGGATTTGTGGTATTATCTTCGCAGACCACCACAAGTATTTTTTTTGTTTTTAATGTTACCCTAATGTTACTAAATTTAAATTATGAAAAATAACGTTACCAAATCAAATTCAACATTAGCTAGAAAGAAGTTGATTGCAGAGTTGATTGCCATGAATCCTAATATTACAAGTTCTAAGATTGCAAAAGAATTAGGAGTTAGTCTTTCTACAGTAAATAATTACAGATCCAATATTGAGGTTATAGATATGATTTATGATAGGTTTATGGAAGTCGCAGGAATCCATTTACCTGAAGTATTAATGGCACAGATAGAGGAAGCTAAGCGAGGTAATACTAGGGCAGCAGAATTGATATTAAAGCATTTTGGAAAGCTACAAGACACATTAGTGTTAAAGGTTGAATCTCCTTTTATGCAGCATTTAAAGGTAGTAGATACTGAAGATGCAGAGATAGTAGAGGATGTAGCTATGGATATTGGAGCTAGTTTTGAAGTTAAGAACCAAGATATGTTACCTCCATTACCTGAGAGGGATATTATTAATGATAGACCTAGATCTAAAGTAATACAAGATAATAGGGCATTAGAAAGAACTTATGCAGATAATAAAAAGAGGAAAGCTGCTAATGAGAGGAAGAAGTTACGTTACAGAGCTAATAAAGTAGGATTAAAGCCTTTACCTCCTGGTAAGCCTACTCCTCAAGCAAGGAAAGAATGGTTAGATGAGTTACATAGACGAGAACGAGAGATTCTTAAATCAAAATAAATTTATTGTTAAAGTAATGATAATGTATATTGAAGATTACGAATTTTTGTATCAATGTATTGGTTCTGATACTAATAGGGTTATTTTTGATGTTGAGGATATTGTTGTTAATTTAGTTGATTTGCAAGGAGATTATGTTTATTATACTCCTTTAAGTATTGCTTGATTTCTCTCTTATAGGTGAGTTTTTTGGTAGTTGTATCATATTAGAAACACTCCCTGTAGGGTCTAGTATGCAGTAACAGAAGCTCCCACATAAACTCCATCCACTTCCTGGTAATCCTATTGCTTCCCAATCTGAGAATGGTAGTACAGTTCCTGCTCTTTCTTCACAATCCGAGCATATTCTATGTCCAGATACTGTTACCCATGTAAAGTCTTGATCCATATCAAATTCTTCATATTGTCCGAATCTAGCAGATTGAGCAATTCCTAATACTACAGCAGCTTTAATTGAGTTTTTAAGTAAACCAAATATTTTGCCACCTTCATCCATATCTCTAGTTAATTGTTCTTCTATAGTTGCATCTTCTATACCATTAGCTCGTAGTTGAGTAACATATTTATCTACATTAAGTGCAAATTGTTCTGAATCAAATAACATTAATGTTACTATTTCGTCAATTATTGTATCTATTTCATCAGGAAATTGTTCTTCAAGAGAATCTAATGTTTCTTGAAAGTCATCTCCGAATATTTCACTATAATCTTGAACTGGCATTATTTAGATACCTTTTTCATTGACTTTTCTAAGTTCTTTACAAATTTCTTTTGTGCTTTAATATACTTAGGATTTGATTCTAAATTGTTTAATGTAGGATCTACAAAATTTCTAAAAGGAACTTTTTTATTAGGTATTAAAGAATTAGAAGCAGTTGTAAAGCCTTTATTTTGATAATAACCATAAAATACAGGTGCTGATTTCCTAGTTCCTTTATAAATCTTACCATTAGGTTTTTTAATTTTATAATTTTTTGAACTTTTAGCAACATTTTTAACAACTGCTTTTAGTTTTTTAGGAGTTGCTTTTATTATTTTATTAGATTTAGCTAGTTTACCTGTTAAGTTTAATGGTTTATGATCTCCATGCAATTTACGAGTAGAATCTTTTATTGCTTGAAATCCACCACCTTTAATATCTTTATCCAATCCTTCTTTTATAGGTTCAGCTATTTCATTTAATAAATCTGAAGCTATTTTATTAACAGCTTCTAGCATTTTACCAAAGTCAAAGTTTTTCTTGAATTTTACTTCTACCATTTAACTTCTTTCCAAATCCTTTACCTAACTTATAAGCATTAATGTATTTTGGTATAAATCTAGCAAAAGATACTTCTATAAAATCCCTTGCATATTGAGAAGGGTTTTCAATAATTGATTTAATTTTAGCTTTAGGAATCTCTACTTCAATATCATTCAGTTGTTTCAGTTCTGTTACGAACTCTACTAAAGATTGATCCACTTTGTTGTTCTTTTGTGCCATTTACACTTTCATTGTCTTTAATTTCAGCTTGTGCTTGTTCTAAAGTTAAGTCATCATTGTATTTTTTTAATAATTTAGCTTTAGTAGTCATATTATTCTCTAATAACCAAGTATTCATAGCTAGTTCTTCTGGAGTAGTCATAATAGTCTTAGGTTCATTAAAGTCTATACCTATTTCATTTGGTAATTTAATTCCATTAGAATCAGCAACTAACTTCTCTAATTCATACAATTCCATTTCACTACCTGTCCACAATCCAAGATCATCTTGGTATTTTTCATTATATTCAACATTCCTAATTTGGAGAGCAGTTCCAGATTGAGGTCTGTCTTTTTGTGGATCTATAAATGAAACAGTTAAGTGATTATTAGAAGCAGTTACTTCTAGCATTGTTTTAGCAAGAGCTATAGCATCATCAATATTAACAGTAGGAGATAATATACTCATATTAGCACCTTCAGGTAATATTATAATCTCATCAGAACCAGCTCTTTGAATGTTTTCATCAGCATACATTCCAGTAACTGTATATTGACCAAACATTTGGAATCTCATGCCTAGATTCATTTCTGTGAATAAAATATTAAGTTGTTCATTAGCATTAATTATATCAACAGCTCCAGGAACAGTAAATTCTAACTGTTGATGGTCTTTATGCATGAACACAAAAGGCAGAACACCTAAATCATGAGTTTCTGCCTTTAGTTCCTTACCAGTATCATCATATATTATATATCCTTGATCATCATAATAAGCATACTGTAACACTTCATTACCCACAGATGCATCATCAGTATTTAAGATAATTGGATACTTAATAGCTACTGGTTTAAATGGATCTAATTCATCAAGTATAACATCAAAAGCATATTTTGGTGTATATTTAAAGAATTTATTACCATTGACATCTTCATCCATTCCTATATGCACAGCAATAGTACCTAATAGTTTAGTCATTTTCTCAAAATGTTTTAATTTAACATCTTTCATTATAGTTAAATCATCATAAACATCTTGTTTGCTTTGTAGTGTCCTATTAGCACCAAGAGTATAAACTCTTGACATTTTATCTACAAATCTTTTAGTAATATTCATTGAACTTATTGGAACTTCTTGAAATGAAGAAGAACTAAACCTGTCTTTTACATATTGTTCAGTATTATCACCATTATAATAATCAAGCATTTTATAAATCAATGCTCGTCTGTTTTTAGCTTGTTCTAGCTTTTGTCTTTTAATAGAGTTATCTATTATTTTTCTTGCCATTGAATAAATCATCATCTGCTCCTGAATTGTATTTGATATTGTCTGATTGGGAATTGATTAACTAATGCATACCTTAAAGCATCCATGCTGTGATCATGGTATCCATCTTTCTTTGGAAGCTCTTTCATCTCATAACCCTCTTTGCTTTCAGGGTATGCATATCCTTCCATATCTTCTATTAATCCAGTACATTTTTCATCTATATGTAATCTTCTAGTTCCATCTGAAGATAATATAAAATTTCTTACATGAGATACACCAGAAGCTATACTTCTTGATGCTTTATCTCTTACTGCAAATACTCTCCACCCAGTATTTTGATAAAATATATCTGCTTCACCTTTACCTACTGAAGCCTGAACTTGATAACCAGCAGGATCTCCATATACATTTGCTATCTGATATGGTCTTTGCTTAATCATGTCCACTAATTCTGTTGTTTTAATATTAGTCTGATGAACAATTTCATCTATAAAATATATGTGATCCACATCATTAATTCGTTCTGTTTGAAACCACAAAACTGCTGGTGTGCGATAGCCAAAATCGATAGAGATAAAGGTAGGCAGATTATATCTATATGGATATTTACCTACATTTTCATTCCTAGAAAAGTCATTATATACTCTACCTTGTAATGATGTAAACTCTGCTGCGAACTCTTGCCTGAATATCTCATCAGTTAGAGATTGCTTTGCTTCTAATAAATCTAAATCATCTTCTCCTTCAGGGAAAGAATGTCTATTATCCCAAGAGGGAGAATTAAATGAATACCAATTATTTTCTTTTTGACCTTTTAAAAACAATCTGTAAAAATAATTATGTCCTTGTGGTGTAGAAATAAATATTGCTCTGCCTTTACCTCTTTTACCATCAGATAAAGTAGGTCTTACATACATTTCCCAAATCTTTTTAAGATTATTAATCTTACTTGCTTCATCAAATACTGCAAGAGATACACCTTCACCAATCATTGAATTGGGGAACTCTGCTGACTTACCTTCTAATACAGACTTTCCTCCATTCCAATCAAACTCTAAATATTGATCTTTGGCAGAATACCTAGATGGTTTATATCCCTTTTGAATAACAAGCTCTGCATATACAAACTCAAATATCTTACTTGATGTAGCATAGTTAGGTGCTATAATCCAACATACAGAATTAGGAATACATAATTGGATCTCAATTTCTCTAGCAGCACTAAAGCTCTTTCCGAACCTTCTCCCAGCAGATACTACTGTATATCTTGTTCCATTAGGATTATTATCTGCATTATATACACCACCAGGAGGGAAGTGCAATTTCTTTTGACCACTATGTGGCTCATACTTTACGAAATTAAACCATTTGCTCTTATATTCTTCAATATTTTGCGTATATTCCATATTTTATAATAAATTTTTTTGTATTTTAATAGAATAGTTCATATATTTCATTATCAAATATACTACAAATAGTATATTTATGTTACTAAAAAAGTCAAAAAGGAGTTAATCATAATGGCTGAAGAAGTAAAAAACCAGAACGAACAGACAGGGGATTCTGGAGAGCAGACAGCTCAAACTAATGAGCAGACAGCTCAAAGTAATTCAAATGATACAAACTGGAAATCCCTACATGAGAATGAAGTAGATTATAATAAAAAGCTACGAGGTAAGAATCAAGAGCTACAAGCTAAATTAGAGCAATTTGAAAAGAACGAAGCAGCATCTAGGCAGAAAAAAATGGAAGAAGCTGGTGAGTTTAAAACAATTATTGCTGAAAAAGATACTGAGATTGAATCTTTAACTAAAAAAGCTACTGAATATGATAATTACTTAAATACTCGCAAGTCTGAAATATTAGAATCTTTTTCTGAAGATGATAGAGAACAGTTTAGTCATTTATCTTTAAGTGATATAGAAAAATTATCAAAGAGGTTGAATGTTTCTAAATCAAATGTACCAAATGTACCTGAAGGCAGAGATGCTAAACTAGGAGAGTTTGGTGGTTACAGTTCTTATCAAGAGTGGGCATCTAAAGATCCATCAGGTTATGAGAAATCTACCAATCCTGCAACATCTGGAAAGATTAAGATTGGCTATTAAGAAAGACCATAGCAAGATTATGGGAGTTGATTATGATCCAAAAGGTGATATGGTTGTAGATGTTAAAGATGATGGTGATTGTGATGTCAAATATAAAGGACAAAAAATGGATTATGATACTTATGTTGACGAGATGGAAGATAGAGCTACTAGAAATCAACAAGGTAAATCCATAACCACTTCTTCTATTGGAACATTTAGTGGATTCGGTGAAGGAACATTGAAAAAACCTTACAAATTAAATAAATAATACTCTACTTGAAGGCTTCGGCAGTTGATAGAGAGTAAAATTACGAGGTAAATTCAATGACGAATTTTGAAAGATTACAAAACTTTGCTTTACATGGTGCTTGGGCAAACTCTCCATGTGCAAATGAAACAGATACTGGTGTTGCAGCTGGTGGTATTGGTAGAACTATTGGTGATGCTGTAATAGCATTTAATAAAGCTAATGTTATGATGCCACTTGTTAATTCTAAACAAGCTAATCCTGGCTCAACTCATGTTCAATTCGCAGATTATACAAAGATTGCTACAAGTGCAGTAGCAGCAGCTACTGATGGTTCAGACCATACAACTAATGCTGAGATTGCAACAGCAGCAAGAACTGCTACAATTAGTGAGCATGTAATTAGAGCTGAAGTTACTGATTTAGCTGTAATGGGTAATGCTGATGATTTAACAGGCAATACTGGTGCTATATTAGGTAATGCAGTTGCTGCTAAACTTGATGCTGATTTAACAGCATTAGGTACTGGTTTTTCACAAACAGTTGCAGGTGCAGGTACAGCTTTAGCTATATCTCACATTTTTGATTCAATGCGACAATTAAGAGCAGCAGGAGCTCCAATGCCTTATAATTTAGTATTATCTCCAAAGCAAGTATGGGGTGCTAAAGGTTTAATTAGTTTAACTCATAATACTGCTATAGATACTGCTGGTAGTTCAACTACTGATACTGCTACTGCAAGAGGAATTGGTATGCTAGGTAGTGTTGCTGAACAAGCTATGCAAACTGGTTATATTGGTTCTATTGCAGGTTTCAATGTTTATTGGTCTGATCAAATAGAAGAAAATGTTAGCTCTGGTGGTGATGCTGCTGGATTTGCATTCTCTAAAGGTGCTGTTGGACTAGCTGTTGGTGTTGATGGTTTATTCAGAATAGAAACTGAAAGAAATGCTTCAATGAGATCTACAGAATATATTGCTGTTGGTTTCTGGGGTGAAATAGAGATAAAAGATGCCTTTGGTGTTTATTGTCTTACTGATGTTTCTTAATAGATAATCATAATATAGGCAAGGATTAGCATCTATCTTTCTTTCTACTTATGAAATGTGATTCGCAATCCTAAATATTGTTGATCCTTGCCTAATAACAGGGAGTTTAGTATGGCAAAATATTTTAAAAAACCAAATGGTTTAGTTATTGAAGCTACACCTGACCATGACATGAGTTCTTTAATGGAACGATTTGAAGAATGTGATGTTAATGGTAAACCAATCAAAGTTGAAAAGAAATCTGCTAAAAAACCTTCTAAAAAAAGTGGGGGTAAATAATGGCTATTGTTGCAAAATCATTTTTACATAATGATGATAAGATTGTAGGTGCTTCAGGAGATGCAGATGGTACTTTACCAGAAGATATACAAGATTATGTTTCTACTCATATAGGTACTGCTGACATAACAACACAGCTAAACATTACTTGTACAAAATTTGGAAACAAAGTATTTACTTTAGTTGTTTTAGAAGCTAATTAATGTCCTTAATTGACCAAATCAAGGAGCATGAAGGATTTAGGTCTAAAATATATCAGTGTACCGAAGGGCATGACACACTGGGATTCGGCTTTAAAGTAGCTGATTTAGAGTTAGACCTTGATATTGCAGAAGAAATCCTTAAAAGGAAGCTAGATTTATTGATTAAGAGAGTTAATAATAGATTCTCTTGGGTTAGTAAAGCTCCTAAACCTATCCAAGATGTAGTATATAATATGTGTTACCAAATGGGTGTTTCTGGATTCTCCAAGTTCAAAAAGACAATTCAATATTTATCAGATAAAAACTATGACAAGGCATCTAAAGAGATGCTTGATAGTAGGTGGGCAAGACAGACACCTAATAGAGCTATAGAATTATCTAATATAGTCAAAGCACAGAGTAATGAATGAATCCTATAGAGATATTGCAGGAATTTGGAGTGCCAGTAGCCTTTTGTCTTGGTTTATCTTGGTTTATTTACAAGCAGAACAAGTACATACAAGATGATCTTACTAAAGATATTCATAGAAAATTTAATCTTCTTGAAAAGATTATTAATGAGGATCTAAGAAATATAATAATAGCTCTTATTAATCAGCAAAAAAAGATGCAAATAGAGCTAAGAGGTATTAAAAGTAAATACGAAGCATTGGTAGAAATAATAGATAAACTAATATTGAGAAATGAAAAGGATAAGAAATGAAAAAACTAACTAACTTTCTAAAAAACTTTGCTATTGATTATGTCATTAAATACTTAACTGATAACAAAGATGAAGTAGTTGCAAAATTAAATAAAGAAATTAATGTGCCTATCTTGAATGAAAAACAAGAGAAGGAATTATTAGATGCTATCTATGATTCTACATTAACAGTAGTTAAAGGCATAAAATAGATGCTTCCTGCTATGATCATTAAAGCAGTAGTACCTAAAGTGCTTGAATTAGTTTTAAAGCAATTTAAAGGCATAGAAAAGATTAATCAATTAGTTGATTATATGGAAAAGCCTAATGAAGCAGATGAAGGTGTTAATGAGATCAAGCAATTATTAGTCAGCAAAGACCTCAAAATACATGAGTTAGAAATGAGGGTTGATAACTATGAGAACCAATTATTAGAATTAGCTAAAAAGGTAGATAAGATTAAAAAATGAGTGATTCATTAAAAACAGATAGAAATATAGATGAGAATTTACATATGTTGAAAACAGAATCTGGTGAAATATCCTCATTAAGTGTATCTACAGAAGGTAATGGTGCGAAAGTAACAGGAGATTTAAATGTTACAGGAGATGTAAAGACAGCAAATCAATCTACTCCTTTATCTGATTTTGATTTAGCAACTAAAAAATATGTTGATGATAATGCAGGTGGTTCTAATTATTATGATACAAAGATAACTAATTATTATGCTTCTGCAACATCTGTATTTATACCATTAGCAGGTTATATTGCAGAAATGTCAGGTAGTTCAGGTGCAGTTATAACAGGTCAAGGTGAATATGTATCTTTTCATGCACCATATAATGGAACACTTGAAAGATTAATGTTTAGGTCAGAAGTAGCACAAGATGGAACATTACAAGTTGATTTATATGAATCTGCTGATAATACTGAAACACCTGCAACTGAAATAGGAACAATGGATACAGTTATTGATATAGCAGATGATACATCAACAGAAGTTAATTTTAGTAGTATGACAAGTGGAACAAATGCAATAGTAAAAGGTAGAGTTTATGCAGTAAAAATCACAAGTCCTTCTTCATCACTAGATACTTTTGTTACTACTGTTTGGAAATGGGATATTACAACTTAAAGGGAAATAATGGCAGGATTAAAAGATAAAACAATAGCTCAAGGATATGTAAGTTTATTAAGAGTTGATGATAACAATGGGGTTGGTGGAAGTCCTATATCTGTTACAGATGGAGCTGGTAATGGAACTTGCCTTAAACTTGCTAATGATGAGCTTACAGTTCTACCAGCATCAGATGGAAATGCATTTGAAGTAGATACTGCTGGTGGATCTAATAGATTTAGAGTAAATACATCTACTCCTTATGTAACTGCATTAGGGAATTATGTTAATACTCAATATGCTTATTTTGGGAATCATACAGGAGAAACAACAGGTAATCTAGCAGGTTATCATTATCCATTATTATTTCAAGGTGGAATGGGAACAACTAGTATAGCAGTTGGTGACCAGCCTAATCATTTTGGAAATGGAACAGACCCTGCAACAACATTTACAACAGCAGATGGAGCAGACCAAATAGCAAGTAATTTAATAAGATATATGATGTATGTTCCTGATAATATTTCAATAGATTCTATAACTTCAATAGAGGGTGCAGATGCTGCAACAGGAGATACAACAAGATTTCATTGTATGAGCTATACATTTAATAGTGGTTCAACATCTTGTTTAACAAGTGGAACATTAGTAGCACATTCAGATGATACAACAAATGCAGGTTCGGAACAAGTTTATTTAAGTACATGGAATATAGATAGTGCAAGTGTATCAGCAGGTAAAGTATTAATATGTACATTTGAAAGCGATTCAGTTAATTCTGATTTTACTTATCAAGCAACAATTAAATATCATTTAGTATAGGAGAAATATGGCAAAATTAACAGAAAATTTAACAATAAAAACAGGCAAAGGGGAAACA
>VTLG01011828.1_pt1 | contig 13246 bp, 17 predicted proteins | sample 4694571 | NCBI WGS metagenome assembly VTLG01 (sample SAMN12604809, study PRJNA352737) | marine metagenome | biome: ENVO:00000447; feature: ENVO:00000209|ENVO:00000569|ENVO:01000036; material: ENVO:00002151; isolation source: viral sequences binned using virsorter ... | reverse complement strand
CAGTTCTTATGGCTATTTCACCAACTGAAAGATCAGATGTACCTGGATCGCTACCAGAACCTCTTTTAAATTTGATTGTATTAGCCATGAGCTTTTACCTCCTAGCTCTAGTATGAACCGCCATCTATATCGAAGCTAGAGGCACTTTCATCTTCTAAAAATGTAACTAAATCAGATAATGCAACTTGTTTCATGGTTCCATTATCGTTTAAAACTACCCTATCGGCTGCTGCTAAAGTTGTCGAAGTGGCAGATGTCGCTCCATCTAACAGATTAAGTTCAGCAGTTGTAGCTGTAACTCCATCAAGAATATTGAGTTCTGAAGCAGTAGATGTCACTCCATCTAGAATGTTTAGTTCAGCAGTGGTAACAGTAGCTCCATCAAGTATTTGTATTTCAGCTTCAGTTAATGCAGCTAAAGCAGCAGATCCACCTGATTGACAACCAGATAAGTTATCAAGGTCAGCATCATAAGCCTGTACCTGACTTCCAATCGCTACTCCAAGACTTGCTCTGGCTGTAGCTCCAGATTCAAGAACAAAGTTAGATCCATTACCAACAATAAAGTTACTATCTGTTGGAGTTAAGCCAGCTATATCACTAAGCTGTGCATCAAAAGCCTGTACATCTGATCCAATGGCAACGCCTAGAGCAGTTCTAGCTGCACTTGCACTTGTAGCTCCCGTTCCACCATCGCCAATCGCAAGTGTTCCTGTTATAGAACTAGCAGCAAGATCAACAGCAATTTCAGCAGATTCAATAACAAGTCCACCATTTGATTTGAGATCAGCAGATAATGTATTACCAGATTTTTCTAAACCATTTCCTGCTGTAATTTGACCAGCGCCAGAGAACTGCGAGAAAACCAAATTATTTGTCCCTACAACGGCACTGCCCTTGTTGCTTGTACAAACAAAACCATTTTCAGCATTAACTGTACCTTGCTCTACAAAAACAAACGCACCAGCAGCATCAGCACCAGCAGCTAAATCATCTACTCTAGTTGGTGCTCCAGAAGCATTGACTTTATAAATACCATTTTCTGTCTGAGTGCTTTGGTCTTTAATAAGTATCCTGTCATTAGTCGATAAAGAAACACCATCAATCGTTGATCCATTAGCAAATGCAGAGGATAATGTTCCATTCGCAGTAGTTGTAGCAACTACAGAATCTTTGACATCTAATCCTTGAGCAACTCCATCTACATAACCTTTATTTGCAGCGTCAGCATCAGCAGTTGGATCTGCTAAGTTTGTTATCTTCTGTGAATTTAAAGATACAGCAGCAGCAGGAGCAGCCATTTCTGCCAAAGTATTGGTGCGTACTCCAGTATCAAAATCAGATATTTTTGTATGTGCAATCGAAGGTATATCATCACTTCCTAACGCTCTAAATGTAGGTGCAGCAGCACTTCCCGATGCAGGACCAGATAAAATAGTATTTGCAGTTCTAGTCGTTGCTTTATCAAAAAATGCTCCCTTACCACCAATAGCTTCGATAGATGTAGCAGATCCTCCTGCTCCTCCCGTACCTTTACCAATAATTAGAACTTCATCGCCTTCTCTAAAAGCTATTTCAGCATTTTCTAATGACGTTGGGTTTGACGATCCAGTTGATCTTTTAATTCTAATTGTATTTGCCATCAGAAATTCCCTCCATCAACGAGTTTGAGCGTAGTAACATTGTTATCTAATATAACCTTACCACTACTTTGTTGATAGTACATAACTGAATTATCAACTTTCGCACTATGATCTAAAGTTAAGTCAAAACCTGGCCCTTGAGGTCCGACTGTGGTAATTTCAACTGTAGTTACATCAGATACTTGGCTGACAGTAACAGAATTAGAATTGCTCATGCGGTGTAACCTTCACTTACAAATAGTTTACCCTCTAAATAATAGTTTTTGTTACCTCCTGGTTCTGTTAGTAATACGTCATAAAATAAAATATCTGGGGTAAAGTTTGCTGTGTCTGTATCAGCTAAATTCATATCAATAATTCCATTAGCTCTATCTGTATAAGTTATAGCCCAATCTGCATATTTTGTGGAGCGTGACTCATCATAAACTTGTGCAGCTACAGTATATCCAATCAAACTTATTGCCGTTCCAGTGGAATCTTTAAATGTTAGTTTTATAGGAAAATCTGCTCTCCTTTCAACTTTAAAGTTCTTTTTTCCTGGAATTATTGCCATTAGCTATAAGGAGAATCGCCAAGAATATCAGTTTTCCATTGTGCCTTAAGTGCATCTGTATCACTAGCAGAAGCTATACCAGCATCAGCAGGAGCATCTCTAAGTGCTTGTTTTTTAGCAACAATATCTGTGGTTGAAGCACCTGTTTCTAGTGCTTTTTGAAATTCAACATCAAGTTCAGCAAGTTTTGGTGCTCTTGCAGTTCTTATATTTGTTTTATGAATTTCTCTGGCTTTTGCCATGTCAATTCCAAATCCCATTTTTTACTCCGTATAAGTCCAAGCATTTCTGAAACTCCTATCTGTAGGAATTGCAGATTTATTAACAGTATAAACTGTCTTACCACTAGGGCAATCTTTAGCTTTTATTTGTTCTAAAGTTAAACCACAATTATCTGACGGGCAAAGAATACTTATACCTCCATCATCTCTTGTGTAAATTAACCTGTAATCAGAATTAGCCATAGGTTTTTCTTTTAGTATATCTCAATTATGTACTATCACCAAAACAAATATTACTAACTCTGTCAGAGTCCTGAAGTGAGTTACTAGGAGTATATCTTACTTGAAACCTTAGTGCAGATGCCGTCTTATCACTTGAGGCAGTTCCACCAGCTACACCACAAATAACAATAGAATCTGCATTGCTTGACCCTGCGGTTGAGCTACCAACAGCATAATTTGCGTGTGGAAAACTTGTAGAAAAATTTATTGTAAAATCACCAGTGCCATTATCAGTAACCGATGAGGTATTAAAACTATCTAATACTGAATTATTAGCTCCGTTATATAAACACCAAACTTTTGCCCTACCCTGTTCAATCTGTTCTGGGGTAGAACTTGAGCCACCGCTTGTATTTTGAAGATTGTTGACTTTAAGTGTTGACATTATGAATCCCCAAAAACTATAAAACTAAAGTTTTCACTACTTAAATGACTACCTGTTCTAAGATCAAATCCTGATGTTGTATGGCTATTTGTAAAGGAATCAGTTTGTTTTTCTACATCAATAGCTATTGCCCAATTTGCATTTCCAGCCGCATTAGTAAAAGCTAGACTAAAATGATCTGTGTTTTGTTCAGTAACACTACTGACATTAAATGAATCTGCAATAGACGAACTGCCAGATGTCTCTATGTTTGCCCAAGCAAAAGCTAACTGACCAATTTCTGTTCCACTGGTGTTTTGGAATACTGGTGCTGCGGAAGATGCACTTTTAATAGTAGCGACTGATAATGTGCTCATGGTTTTGGATTTGCGTCTTTAACTGCTTTGATGTGGGTTGCCCACGTTCCAGTTGTGTCTAGTTTACCTGCAAGCATATCTTTATACAACATATCAAGTTGATCTCCAATATCAGCATAATATGTGCCAACCTTGTCACCTAACGTGCCACCTAACCTATCAGTTTTATATTTATTTGCAGCAGCTTCAGCGTCTAGTGCGGTTCGTGCAGCATCAACAAGAGCTTGATCTATCTCAATTTTATTGCCACTTTTGTCAAAAACACCTGCACCATCATCTATTACACCAAAATCTGGGTAAGCTCTCATTATGGCATTATGATCTAAACTCACATTCCCACCTCCATTGCTGTCATTGATGATGCACCACGAAATCTATCACCTGCATCTGTATCACTTTCCATTCTATTTACAAAAATATCTGTGTTACTTCCCTCTCCTCTAGCTTGCAATTTATAAGTTGTTGCACTGGTAGTATTTGGAGAATCTAAAAAAGGTACGCAGTAATGATAACTGTTGACACTTGTTGGGGGGTTCCCTTGAAAAGCTGTTGATCTTGTTCTATTACTTGCAGAATCAGCTATATGAATATTAGTGCTACCTCTTACAATAATAAAACCATGTCTATGAGATTGATTTGCAGCCAAGTTTATACTTGGAATTATTAAAATTTTATTACTTGCACTTTGCGGAGTAATCGTTACTGTCATACCTGTAATATCAACAAAAGAACTGCCAGTGTTTGCACTAAAAGTATCGGTTTTAACTGTTTGAACAATTTGAATTATTCCACCACTAGCACCAGATGGTAAACCACCTCTGGGAATTATACTGTCGACTTTTAATTGGCTCATAATTTAAACAACTGTCCAAGTTTCGCCACTACCAACTGTGACTGTTACTCCTGATTGTATAGTAATTGGACCAAAGCTGCCAGCATTTTTACCATTTGTGATGGTGTAGTTACTTGTTATTGTTTGATCGTTTTCCCAGAATATTTCATTAGATCCTCCACCAACTGCTCCACCTCCAGCAGCAGCCCAACTTAACGTACCAGAAGCATCAGATACAAGAGCATATCCAGAAACAGCAGCATCGGTAGCTGGTAAAGTCCAAGTAAGACTAGAAGAAACTGTGGCTGGTGCTTGAAATCCTACATAGTGACTACTATCAGCGTCAGCGAATCTCAAATCATTTTGTGCCTGGAGCGTTAATCCATTAGCATCAAATATCATTCTCTCTGTACCACTAGAAGAAAATCCCATTACGTTTGCAGATTTTCTAAATAAACCTAAATCTGTATCGGTATCGAAACTTAATGCAGGAGTAGAAGCACTTGAAGAATCATCAATTAACAACGGGCCTGTCATAGTACCGCCAGCTACAGGAAGTAGACCTAAATTCGCTGTGTCTATATTTCCTATTTCTGTAAAAGCACCATTGCTTGAATTTCTTATTTTTAAAATATTTGTAGTGGTATTTAAAAAAGGCATACCAGCTACGCATTGACTTGAAGCTAAATCAGATGACTTTGAATTACTTGATTGAATCGCAGCAAAAACAGCATTTAAATCAGTTCTTACGTTGGCTCCTGAAGCATTTTCGATTGTATAGTTTGTAACGTCAGACATAGTTAATAACTATTTTTCTCCATGTTACCCTCCTTTGCCAAAACCAACAGCACTGTAGGTAAAGTTCCTATCAATACTAGCATCACTTGAGTTCTTGAAATGAACTGTAAAGCCAGTTCCAGATATACTGCTAAGTTCAAAATAATCTCCTGATGCCATATTTTGTGGAGAAATATTAACAGAGGGTAAAAAACTGTTTAAATTACCTAACCCAGACGTTCCAACGAAGAATGGTGCAGTAAATGTAACTGCTTTTGCTCCTGCTCCAGATGCAATAACAGAAGATTGCTCAGTTCTTGATGGCATAGTAGCTGTATATCCTGCTTGCTGAAGATTCATATTTTGTGCTGTATCTGCTGTATCTATATTAATTCTGAACTGAAATCCTCTACCCTTAAAGGTTCCATTTGCAAAATCGTTAAACGATGTATATGTAGGAGAACTAGAGGGATTATCAGTAGTGGTGCGTACAGCCATTTTTGCGTTTACATCATTTGCAATAGTTCCATCAAAGTCTGTCCAGGTGTCTATATTATCTGTTCTATTATCAAACTGATCTCCAACATAAAAACCAACTCCTTGAAAATGTCTTTTTAAGACAAGTGAGAATGTACCACCAAGATCAAGAGTATCTACAAAATCATAAGTACCACTAGCATTTGCTGTTGGATCTGTAAGTTTCAATCCACCGAGAGTAGAGTCAAAAGTAAGATTAGATTTTGTTCCGTTATAAGGTGTTCCATCTGTATCTTCTCTGTCAGTTTTAACAGTAATAGAATCTAAAATATCAACAATAGATAAAGCTACACTTGTTGCATTGGCACTAAACCTACCTCCATCATCTTGAAATTTAAGGAGATAAGTTCCTGCAAGGGCAGGAGCTATGACTTCTGTTACGTTTCCTGCTGCTGCTTCAATAACATCTTGTGCAGATTGGAATGTAGCTGCACCACCTGTTTGATTTGTATGTCTTACATAAACACGGCCACCATGTAAAACGTCAATAGCAGTTGCCTGTGTAAATCTTAATCTTACAAACTGTTCATTAATAGGTTCAACAGTTAAACCAGAAACATCCTCTGGTAATGCAGTTTTACCTTGAGCTACAAATGTTGTTTCAGTAAAATTAGATGATAAAACTAACCCTGCATTGTATGAAAAAACTTGAATTGTGTATGTCCCTTTTACAGTATCCAAAAGTTCAAAATCACTACTAAATATAACTTGAGAAACATAGTTTCCATTTTCTAATTTGTAATTAACTAAATACTGAGTTACACCTTGAACTGGTTGCCAATCTACAATTAATTTACTTCTAGCAATATTATTTATAACAACTGTTTTTTCTGTAACTGTTAAGTTACTCGGAGGAGATACAGGAGCATTTAATACTGATATTGTTCTTGTAGGTAGTGCAGTTCCATCTTCAATAAACGCATATTTACCTTCAACATAAGTTAATCCAGAAATAACATAATTAATATCATCTTGTTCTTCTACTTGAATCACTCTAAATAATTGAGTTTGTAGCGTTGTACTAGATATTAAATATGGAGAATTTACATTTGGTGCTGAAGAAAAAGCGACAGCAGTTGTGCCATCAGGTTTTGTAACACTATTTACAGTAATAATTCCATTTGCCATATTAGATATTACTCCTACTTCGACTGTTCCATCAGGCAGAATTACACTTATAGTCGGATTGTCATTTGGGTCAGGCAGAGTTGTTTGTTCTTTAGCATCTATAGTTATTTCAGTAGTTGTTGCAGATACCACACGACCACCTCTTCTAGCACCTGCTCTTACTGGATCGTTTATCTCGATAACAGAACCAGGTCTTACAACAATTCCTGCATCTATTGAAGTTGAGAATGTAACTGTTTCGCTTTCATTTTGTTCAGCAAAAAGTATTGCACGGCCCAATCTGGCAGCCTGATTACGAGAGGTGCACGCAAATGCTTTTACTTGTTTTGTGATAACTCCTAGCTTACTTATGGCGGTGCTATCTTCTACGACTTCAAAATCTACTTCTTTCGAGTCCATATTAAAGTAACTGACAGAAACAACACTGTGCCTAGTTTTTAAACTACTTCCTGAGTAAGCAAATCCACCTTCTCCCACATTGGCTAAATTAAATAAATAACTAGCTGATGTCTCTTTATCCTGAGATAAAGTTATTCCTCCAGCAGACCATATCGGCATACATCTCATAACACCAGCTAAATCATTTATTGCTGCAAATGCTTCTTTAGGACTTTGAATATTTACGTTACAACTAAATCTTGCCTCTTTTGTACCTGCTCCTGTTCCATCATCTACTTCTTCGTTTGCATATTTACTAGCAGCCACAAAACTAAACAAATCTAAATTACTATCAGTAACATGATTTCCCAGACCGTACCTCGTGTTTGTGAGAAGGTCGAGTAAGCACATTGAAGGGCAGTTGGTGTAAACAGCAGCACCCATGACTCCATTGAATATATAACCACTTGGATATACAATCCTGCCCGTTGCATTATCAACAGTGGGAGTACCAGAACTAGAAGCACCTGCTCCTGGTATTCTTACCTTTACTCCTCTAATACGGTATTTTCTTGTAGGAATATTGTTAAATTGCTTACTGTCCAAACGAAGAGCAACGTAAGCACTATTAGCATAAGTTGAACTGTTATCTATAACTTCTTGAAGGCTTGTAAATTGAAAGGCATTTATTCTTGCTGAATCTGTACTATCTGCTGTGACACGGACAACTCTTACATCTACAGTTGTAAATCCACTTGTTAATTCTATTCTGTGATCTCTAGCATAGGCATCTGCGGTTCTTCCACTAACTGAAGTGCTTATCTTATCTACAAATCCACCTGAATCATGTTGAACTTGTATTTTATATTCAACAGTATCTCCTCGAATATCTCCGTCATCTTCAGCTACCTGTATCTGAGGCCAAGTTAAAGTAACAATTACTGCGTCTACATCTGTATTTGTAATTTGTCTGGTAACAGGAGCAGATGTAGTTACCTCAACTCCAACAGCAGTAGGTGATCTGCTTTCAGCAGGAATGCCACTCATTGCAGTTTGATTTGACGTTCCAAACTTTGATTTAAAGGTTACATCTTGAAAATTAAAATCAATATCAGCAGGACTAGCACTTGTAGCTGTTGAATTTAATATTGGAGTGTCATTAAGAAAAACATCTTTTAAACTTGCATTTTCATAGGCTGTAGTTCCTTTTGTTAGTCCTTCTTTTGATGCACTAGCAAAACCTTCTATTTCTCCTTCAGATATTAAATCTTGAATAGTGGCAAAACTTCTACTATGTAAAGTATCAGGAGCACGATAAGGAGGTGGGGGTGGTTTTGGTGGACCTCCAGATCCTCTAATAAGTTTAGTTTCGTCTGTCATGCTTCTACCTGATTAGTGTCAATCGCTGCACTTATTACAACACTTCCTGTAATTATTTCACCATAAACTATTGGAACGGGAGTACCAGCCCTTGATGTATTCTGTACTCCACTAAAACTAAAAGATAACTGTGGATCTTCTTCTGAACTAAACTTTTGTGGTTCTGGTAATGGAAATAATAATTCACTTACACCCATTATCGTTAAACCAATTCCTAAGTTCATTGCAAATTTTCCTAAAAAAGCACCAGTTTTTGTTGCATAAGTTAATCCAGTTTCACTAAATAACGCTCCAAAACCTCCTCCTGCCATAACTGCTCCTGTAATCAAAAGTGCTCCTAATAATATCTTTCCTAAACCACCTCTACCAGCACCAGCTATTACTGGAACGAAATGAATGTCTTGTTGCCCAACAGGATAAGCCAATTCATCTGTACCAATATCATCATCTCCTACTTTTACCTGATAATATTTTGGACTCATATATGCTTCTAATCCTTCAAAATTATGAATCAAAAAACTAACAGCTTGAGCTACATTATCAACTTTTACCTCGAACTCTTTATGTCCGACAAACTCTGCTAATTGTCCATACAGTTTTACTTTACGAAGCATAACGATACCTCTTTCCCGTACATTTTAGCAACCATTCAGAGTAGGGCTCTCTACAAGATAGTCTATCGGTTAAATGATGAATAACATCTCCTTCAAAAAATAATGCTACATGATTTAAAGTTGGGTGCAAAATGCTCATAAGCAGTACATCTCCATCTTGTAATTTTTCTTCTGGTCTAAGTTCTCTAAAATTTGTTCGCCAAGCACAATCTTCAAATAAAGGTTTATTGTTAAATTCTTCTAATGTAGCTGGTCTTTCCCAATCTCTAAGCTCAATATTTCTTTCTTCTTTATACCAATCTCTTACTAAACTCCAGCAATCTGTTATACCCCATACCCATTGCCGACCCAATAAAGGTGGTTTATATCCGCATGGTTCTAGATAAGCCCATTGTTCTGTCTTTGGATTAACAATATACCACGGTAAATTACTGTCCTCACAACTAATTTTATCTGCTTGACTAGGATTAGGTGGGGTAATGGGGTGACTATGAACCACTCCAACAATTTCTCCTGTATTATCTGCTTTTACATAGTCTTCTGGGTCGATGATAAAACATTGATGTTCTGTCATTGAAAGATTACGACAAGGATAGTATCTTTCTTTACCTTTTATATTCAGTAGTAAACCACAAGATTCTTTTGGATCTTCTCGTTGAGCATGAAGTAGTGCTTTATATTTCCAACTCATTAAACAAACGTACCAATAGAAGGGAAGATAGAACGAGTTGCTTGACGGCCTGGGATTCTTATTCCAGCAAGGTCTGTTGGTGCAGCAAGTTCAAATTCAACAACTTCTCTAGTTTCTGTTGCTTTACGATCTATTGAATATACTTCTTGTGGAAACTCAGCAGTTGGATCAGCAGTTGCATTTGTTCCATCAGCAAAATTAACAGCGTCAATAAATTTAGCTAATGTTCTAATTCTGGTTACTGTAGCTCCCGTCAAATCATTACCAGTTGTTGTCTCATTAACAGATAAAAGTATTGCTGAAATTAATCCTGTAGCGTTACTAATAGTTATTTTTGGTCTAGGTAACTGTCCTTTTTGAAAAGCAAAACCTGATGCTTGTACAGGAAATCTAAGGTAAGCATTACCAGCCCAAACTATTTGACCATTTGCATTTAAATTGCTACCAGCATGAAATCTATAAATTGTATTTGCACCATGTAATGTAGTAGATAATTGAAGAGTAAATAATTCAATAATCGCTGATGGATTAATAGATTGTAAATTACTAAATACTGCTGAATTTACTGACATTACGATGCAGGTTCAAATACTTGTCTAAAAGTAGCTTGAATAGTAGCTCTATTCTTATAAGGTATAGATTTACTCCACCCTTCGCAAACAAATTTAAAATTAGAAGCAGTTTCTCCAGGTAAATAATCTGCGGGAAGATCAAAACTATCACTATCGTTTGCTCTGGCATCTAAAAATGTTTCTATAGTATCTGCTTCTGTTTCTGAAACTTCGTAAGTAAGGTTAAAAATTTTTGGATTTTGATGTTGTGCAAGGCCAAATAAAATTCTATGCTCATAACCGTCAGCAAAACGAACTGTTCTGGTATTTGGTGCGGATCTTTTCCGTTGCCCGTATTTAGGTTTTATTGAGGGAAACGTAGCCATTATGCAAGTAATCCTCCTGGTCTTTTCTGCTGTATTAATTCAGATTGTACTGCAACTGATATAAGACGGCCAAGTTCTCTACTGTTATCTTCATCACCTTGAACTGAAGAGCCAGAAGCATCTACATTGACTACCACAGTAGTTGAACCACCAAGAGCATGATTTGGTGTGATCGTTCCAGAAACACCTGGGCTAAATATCTCTGGGCCACGTTCTCCTACTATATAACTACTACCTCCCATTACAGGGCCACCATTTGCCTTATTAAAATCACCTATAGTAACTTCTGGGCCAGACCCCGCATAGGAACTTATTGCATCTAAATTTAATCCAGTATCGGCTGTTGGACCTGAAATATTAAAGTTAAACATATTACTGAATAAACCCAAAAATGATTTTTGAATTTGAGCAGCAGCTAATCTCGCAGCAGTATCTAGAAAATGATCTGCGATTCGATTTAACATATTTCTAAACGCATCAGATACACTCATAGTTCCTCTAATAATTCCTTTAAACGAATCTTCAAATCCTGTTCGTATAGCATTACTTAAATCTAAAACTTGTCTCATTGGGTTCATTAGCTCTCTTAATTCATCAGCAGGAGCATTAAATTCAGATAAAAACTGCATTTGTTCGTTTATTCTTATCATGTTTTCTATTACTGCAAAAGATTCTTTATTAGCTTCAGTAAATTCATCAGCAAATTCTTTAGTTTTTTTGGCTCTATATTCAAGTCTTTCTTTTTCTGTATTGTAAGCAGCTAAATAATATGTTTGTTTTTTATTCATAAATACATCATCAAAATCAAAACCTTCCATTTTGTCTTTAATAAACATTTCTCTTTTTTTATTAAAAATAGCTTTTTGCAACTCAAGTTGAGCTTGTAATGGGCCTTCAGTTGCTAATGTTTGTAATAAATTATTTTTAGTTTCAAAACTAATATCTTTGCTTAAACTTAAAATTTGTTCTAAAACTGATTCTGAATCTCTTAATCCAGCAAGAGTATTCACAGTTTCTCTATCTCCAAATGAATCAATTAATAAGTTTCCAACTTCTGATCCTAAGTCTTTAAATTGAGCAACTAATTCTATTGCATCTTCTTTTGTTATACCTAATTCTTTTGCTAATTCTTTAATTCTCTTCCTAGAGAAATCAGAAGAAACACCCATCGCTTCCATCTCTTCATCAAGATTTCTAATAGCTTTTCTAAATGCTCTAACTTCTTGAATTTGAGAAACAATAGCAGTAGCAGCGATAGAAGCAGCAAAACCTCCACCCATAGCTAAAGCTCCACCTAATCCACCAGCAGCACCACCAGCAGCAGCAGAAGCACCACCACCACCAAATAGTAATGGAAAGCCACCACCGATTAAAGCACTTCCAATACCTCCCTTTATCCTTCCTCCTAAACCACCTTTCATGGCAAACATTCCTGTAGGATCTGCTTTCTTTCCAAAACCTAGTTTATTTAAACGACCTCCAATTCCTCCAACTCCTCCTGGGCCTATATTCTGAAAAGCAAATGAAGTATTCTGTTGAGTTAAAAGTTGGGCTGTTTTTGCTGTATTTTTTGCTGTATTTTTTGCGTGTCTTGCTATTGATTTTTCTATTGCTATTGCTGCTTTATCAACTGGAGGAGGTGCAAAACTTCTACTAAAAGCTCTAAATCCAGAACCTTGTCTTGCTGCCTGACTTGCTGCTATATTTGGTCGAATTTGGTCTATTAAACTTGTTCCTCTTAAATCTTTAAGTAACATTTTTCTTTGTACTAACTGCCTGTTATATAGTCTTTCTACTTCTACGAGTTGTTTTGCCGAAGTTAAATAACCTTTTGTGCCAATAGCTGCTTTATTAAAATTATTTTTGGTCTGTTTTAATACTTTATTTAAGGTTAAAAAAGAATTTGGAAGAGTTTTGCTTTGTTTATTAGCAAGTTTATTTAAAATAGTAAGTTCTCTAGATGTTTGTGATATTCCTCTTCTTAATTCTTTTAATTGTCGTGAGCCTTTTACAGCAACCGCAATATCAACGCTATAATCAGCCACTTGCTATAAAAACAAAAAACATTTCTTATATCTTACCTCTTTCTACCTTTTAAAGCACTACTTCTTTGTGCAAGTTCTTGTTGTTTCTTATATTCTTCATCTTCTAATTCTGCAAAAGCAGCCCAAGCAACCATTTCTTCAACAGTTAAAGTTTCACATAATTCAGCTACAGTTTTATGAAGTTGTTTTGCAAGGCTAAATAAAAAATGCCAATCTTTATTCGCTTTTTAAATCGGCTTTAGCCTGTTTTACCTCCTTATCAGCACCAGCTTGTAACATTGCTAATTGTATTTGTTCAAGAATTGATGCTTCAATTTCTCTTCTAAGTGATGCTTTGTCTCCATCTTGAAAAAGTCTTGAACCTTCTTTATCTAATGCCTTTTCAATCATCATTTGCAAAGCATAATCAGCATTATCTTCAGTACCAACTTTTTTTTGTATAGCTTCTCTTTCTGCAATGGTTAATGGGTGCCAATAAACAGAAAGA
>VTLG01001358.1_pt1 | contig 13248 bp, 16 predicted proteins | sample 4694571 | NCBI WGS metagenome assembly VTLG01 (sample SAMN12604809, study PRJNA352737) | marine metagenome | biome: ENVO:00000447; feature: ENVO:00000209|ENVO:00000569|ENVO:01000036; material: ENVO:00002151; isolation source: viral sequences binned using virsorter ... | reverse complement strand
CATATACAGCAAAACCAGAATATTCAATTAATAATGCTGGCCAAAGTTGGTCATATTTTGAAACGCTAGAAACTGGAGGACTTGTTAATTTTACTCAGATTGATAGAACAACAACTATTGAAAGTGTATCTGATTCAACTTCTACATTTAGCCAGTGATTAAGAGCTTAAAATATACTTTAGCAATTGCTTTTATATTATCAAATATAGCTGAAAAGGCTTACAGCAACACGGTTAACACTACTTCAAATTCCACTGGCAGCGTTACAAATCAATCAATTCAGGTTGTGCCCTCTAGGCAGTTTACCCAGTCTGTAGCCCCGGCCTTGCAGTGCCAAGGTTCAACCCTAAATATCAACCCATTTTTGCAAACAACAAATTCTTATAGCGCACCTTATCAGCCAATTTATCAAGAGCCTGTATATGATTTACAAACAAATGATGACGGCGCTTTAGTTAATCCGGGATCAATCCTTTACTACAAGCCAACAAGAACAGGACAAAAGGAAAATAATATGAGTATCAGTTCAGGTATTGCTTTAACTTTTGCAATTCCACTTGATCGCCAATCTGTTCGCCTTTGCCGCGCTGCTATGGCCAAACAAGTTGATCTATATACTCATCAGCTAGAAGCAAAGAAATTAAACTATCACGCTTCAAGAATTAATACTTGCGCTAAATGGAAAAAAGAAGGCGTTTTATTGACTGAAAATTCGCCCTTATATGGTCTCTGCAAAGACGTGACTTTAGTGACGCCAGCTAATACGTTGATTGATCATAAACACGAAATTACCACCCCTTCTTCAACTTCCGAATAGCTTTATTACGTTCTCTTTGTTCCATCTTTTTGTCAAAGATACTTTTCTTCTCTGGCGGTTTTTTTAATAGCTTTGTTTTTAATGTTGTGATTACTTTTTTAACACTTGGTTTAATTACCTTTAACAATAGATCAGCAACGGGTTTAGCTAAAACAGAACTTACAACAGCAGTTGAAGCGATAATTGCAGTTGTTGAAACTGTCCCTATTTGAGGTAAATATTTTTCTTGTATTGAGATAGGAGAGTAAACAACTATACAAGTTTGGCCGTCTTCACTTAATTCAAACCCAGAAACTTTTTCTTTTCCATTTGCTGCAATATCACCAATTCTAGGATTATTTTTCTGTGGATCAGGACAAGGAACATTCTCTTTCTTTTCTTCCTTTATTATTTGTTCTTTTGGAATTTCGGCTTGTGGCGGTTCTGTTGTGTTAGTTGGTGGCGGTTCTACCGCTGGTTTTTGACTTTGAATAATTTGTATTTTTTTAGGGTTATATTGAATCGGTTCAAACCAAGGAATACCCGGACAAATAACAATATTTCCGGCGGGATCATCTGTAAAAATTTGTTTAGACCTCGTATAATCTCGCCTTATTTCCGAACAGGGCGTTTCTATGTAGGGGATAGGAACAGAAGGGGTTGCAATAACGTTAGGCGCCTGAATATTAGGTATTGTCCATATCTTTACTGTCGGAACCTTTATCTCTTCTATTTCCATCTTCTTTCTGTCTAATTAGTTCTTCTTCTTTCAAGCGCAACAATGCCTCTTTGATTGCTTCGGCTTGCAAAGAATTTGCCCATATTAAAAGGGGAGGACATTTCCGGTTGATGTAGGAACTTTTGGTATTTCTGGAACAGGTATTAGCTTTGTAATTTTATTTGTCAAATAAGCTTTTGCTTTGGCTTGGTTGGTTGGGTTCTTAGCGTAGAAATAAAGACCCGTACCACCTGCCAGCACTCCCACTATAAACACACTGTTTGCAATCACAAGAACATTAATAATTTTTTTCATAGCTTTAAACGTTGCTACGCCTCGATATTAAACTAAAATCTAAATAAAAACATGTTTGAAGATATATGGAAAGAAGCCATACTCAAGGCTGCGCCAATCATGGTTATAGTTATAGCTTTTTCAACAGTGGCTTTATTACCTGCGTACTTAATGACAGGGCTATTAATTAAACAGCAACAGGGTCAACAACAGTCGATTCAGGTTGATCTAGCGCGTCAAGTTCATTAAGTATAGTTTGTAATTCAACTTCTTTTTTACTAAACAAATCAACCGCTAATTTAGCCTGTGATAATTCACTTTGAATTGTATTAAGTTCTGCTGTTACTTGTTTGCGACGTTCTGTAATTGTATTAGCCATATTTAAGAAGATGTTTTATCACTGATCAATTTAGCTTTCCATGCGTTCTTAATAGAAGTTGTCCAAATTACAGCGCAAATATCTTTAATTTCTTGAGGTATTGCTGTTACTCCATCGGGTTCCTTATCTAATGGATTCTCAACTAAATCATTTGCATCTTCAGCGGGTGTCGTTCCATCTGCTTTGAAACCACCTTTTAAAGTTCCGGGGTCTAAAACATACCTTTCAAAGGATTTCGCTAATATTTTTCCGTCCTCTTTTATTATTGAAGCTTTCCTAATTTGTAACTGTGCATAATCGCCAATGATTTCTTTTTTGTCGTAAGAAATAGTCTTAGTAATAGCCATGATTTTAGGAACGTTTGATCAAACGAAACAGGTTTAAATGAGGCTTAGTTTAGAGACATGCTAACGGTCTAAAATCAATCAGTGTAATAAAATAATTTGAAACCTATGTACCTTGTATTAGTAGGACCAGAACCATCAAAAGAATTATTTTGCAAGACTCCTCCACTATTTGCACCATCAAGCCAATAGAAGTTAGCGACTGATCCACCGGGGGAACCAGATGGGGCCATTTTATAAGCATCTGTTAAATTTCCGCCATAAGACCAACATCCACCCGCAATGGCACTTGTATCTGATGTTATAGAAAAGGGTAATCCTGTGATCAAGAAATTATTTCCATCGTCTGGAACACTTTGAACATAGAAGTAAGCATGTATCGTAACTTCACGACCTATTTTTGTATATCTACAACTATAAACAGTTAACGTTCCACCGTTACTCAAACCGGGAGTAAATGATCCTTCCTCGTAATCTGAAAGAGCATTCGCCGCCGCCGTATCAGAATTAAAACATAAACCATCGGAAGTGAATCGACCTCTCACTGTAGCGTCAACATCAAACATTACAGAGGAAGCAGATCTATTTTGTCCGGGGTCGGCTTTAAGAGTTAAAGAACCATCTGAAGCACTTGAAACGATCTCTGTCTCGCCACCTAACATTTGTAGTTTAGGCGTTGCGTGTTCGCTAATCCTTAATGCTTCTGTTTCTGTTCCTCCATTCTTGGTATAAAATCTTAAGTTTCCATCATCACTACTACTTCCTGTATATCCAGTGATTCTTGCTACTTGATCAGTATCACTATTAGAAAAATCAATATTTCCATTAGCAGTATTATTACTATTATTACCTTGATTAAAATCTAAAGTTGACCCATCAAAGGTAAGATTGGCTTCACCTTGAATATTATTTGCACTCGTAACAGTTGTAATAGTGTTATTAGTTGAACCGCTTAATGTAGTTCCCCCTGAAGGTGGTTGCCAAGAGCAAGTGCCATCACCATCCTCTCTTAAAAATTTAGTTCCGCCCGATTCACCTGTTGACTTAATTACAGTACCCTCGACAGGAATATCACTTAAAGTTCCATCAAGTTTAAATAATTGAATCCAAGCATTATTAGCGGCGTTCCTGATTTTTAAATATCCGCTATTCGTATCAGCCCACGTTTGAAAAGCTACCTTACCTGAACTCGGCTCAGTACTTCCTGAATGATTAGACCATAAGGCGGCGTATTGGTTATTAATGTCAGTTCTTACAGCCGAGCCAGTACCGTTTGCAACTACTCCGTCAGCTTGTGCCATCTTCTAACTCATGCGTAGCAATATCAACAGTCTATACTGTTTTGCCGTAACCTACAGCCGACCAAGTGAAATTTCTATCAACTGCGGCATTACTTGAATTTTTAAAGGTCACAACAAAAGAACTACTGCTAACCGTTCCCATTTCGATATAGTCACCGCTTGCAAGATTCATTGCATTAATACCAATCGAGGGTAAATAAGCGTTCGTTCCTCCTAAGCTACCTGTTCCGGTAAAGAAGTTTTTAGCGAAATTAACTGTTTTACTACCTGCCCCAGATGCAACCGCGCCGGTGCTTTGTTCCTGTCTTCTTTGAAGTGTGGCCGTATAACCCAATTCATCAACAAGAATATTTTCATCTGTATTTGTACTTGTAAGTATCGTTTTAAAATCAAAGCCTCGGCCTGTAAAAGTACCATTAATAAACTCTTTCCAACCTGACCAACTAGCACCGCCGGAAGCCGGATCATCATCAGTTGATCTTAGATATAATCTTGCATCTACATTTAGAATTGCCCCACCATCCCAATCGTTGATTGCGTCAACATCTGCCACCGCGTCGAAATCATCGGCAGGTAAATACGCCCTAGTAACAAAATGACGTTTTAAATCAAGTGAGAATTTAGCGCCTAAATCTAATTTGTCAGCGAAGGTATATGTTCCCTCAGAATCAACCCCTGTTGAAATATCAAAATCAGCCATCGCGTCAACATCCGCAATTGTGTCAAAAAGCGCTGTTCCTTGAAGCGTTAAAGCGTCTAAATCTTCTTCGTAATAGGTATCAGAATTAGTGCCTTGAAATGGTGGGGTGTCGCCGTCTTCTCTTCTTGTTTGAACAGCTAAAGCTCCAATAGGATCGGGAAGATCAATAACAATTGAAGTAGCGCTTGATATTCTGCCGCCTGAGTCTTCAAAGGCTAAAAATATTTCACCTTCAACCATTGGTAAAGTTGCTTCTGTTTGGCTTCCAGCCTTTGCAGCAATAAGCGTTACAGCGTTTGAAAATGTTGCAGATCCATCGGTTTTATTGGAATGCCTGAACACACAACGACCGCCTAATTTCACGTCAAGGTCGGTTGATTGATCCCATGTCAATCTTCCAGTATTTGCGTTAATTGCTTCAAAGAAAAGATTAGTTGGAGCACTTGGAACCGCTGTTTTTCCTAGGGCTGTATAAGTTAATTCACTAGGAACAGTTGAAGGAATACCAACACCATTAATAGAAAATACTCTTACTTCATAATCACCCGCCGTTGCATCAAGAATTTCAAAATCAGGTCTTGATAAGGCATCAATAGAAACAAAATTATCGCTTCCTTTTCTCCATTGAACACGATAAAAACTTGCTCTTGGTACTGATTGCCAACTAACAATAATTTTTACTTTTGCTTGATTGTTTTCTTCATAAAATTGCTCTGTCGCAGATAAAGAACCGGGAGCCTCAGGGGGTGTATTTAAAACACTTGTATTTCTTGTTGGTAGTGTTGAGCCATCTTCTACATAGGCATACTTTCCTGAGTTATAAGGTAAAGCCGCTAGTAAATAGCCAACGCCTTCCTCTTCTGTAATTGATAAAACACGCCATTGAGTTGTTTGAACTATGTTGTTTTGCAATATCCAAACTGAATTACTATTTGGCGCTGAACTAAACGCAGAACTAACCGTAATTGCTGCGCCTACTCTTCCGCTAACTGTTCTTGTCTCGACGGAACCATCAGAAAGAACAACTGAAAGCGTTGGGTCGTTTGTTGTTGATAAATCTGTTTGGTCAGTATTATCTACCGTTATAACTGTTGTAGTAGCTGATTTAATCAAGCCACCGCGCCGAACACCAGCCCTCACAGGATCACTGATTTCTATAACTGCGCCCGGACGAATTAAGACGCCTGCTGATAATCCAATAGAAAAAGTTACAATCTCCGATTCATGTTGTTCTGTATAAAGAAGCCAACGACCTAAACGCGCCGCCTGATTTCTTGATGTGCAAAAAAGACTTTTTACCTGTTTAACAACTGCGCCATATTTTGTTTTTGCCGTACTATCAACTACCTCTTCATAATCTATTTCTTGCGTTTCCATATCGAACCAACCGACATTAACAACGGTATGACGACTTTTTAATGATGAACCTGAATAGGTAAAGCCACCTTCTCCCACGTTGGCAAGGGTGAATAAATAGCTTGCGTCTTTTTCTGAGTCCTGCGAGATCGTAAGTGCGCCCGTACTCCAAAAGGGCATACATCGCATTACAGAACAAAGATCATTAATTAATCGGTATGCGTCTACCTGTTGTTGAACAACTCCATTAACTGCAAACCTTGGTTCCGTTCCTCCATTGCCATCATCAACACTTGCCCCGCAATATTGCGAGACAGCATAAAAGTCATATTTTGAAAGTTGACTAGCCGAGATATGAGCGCCACAACCCCAACGGGTATTGACTAATAATTCATGGAGTATCCACGCGGGGTCAGTTGTCCATTCAGGGTCAGTTTTAAATGATCCGTTCCAGCTTCCCGAATAACTAATTGCACCCGTTGTTGAATTAACTGTCCCATTAGAAGGGATAGGGATCTTTAATCCTCGAACGCGATATGAACGATTCGGGGTTTGTGGAAATTGTTCGGCGTCAAATCTTAAAGCAACATGAGCCGTATTTGCATATGCTCTTTGTTCAAATAAGATTTCTGTATAAGACGACCAATTAAAAGCATCGTGTTTTTTTGGATCTGTATTATCTGCCGCCGTTCTTTTTACTGTGACCGTTAAAGGATGAACAAGAGAACCATCGTTAAAACTTATTAGATAATCTTTAAAATATGCGCTTGAAGTTCTTCCACTAATTGCATCGTCACTGATCGGCGTTGCAACTGTTCCGTCATTATCTGTGATTTGAATTGTTACATAAGTTGTTAAACCTGAAATAGTACCGTCATCATTAAACTGTTGTAATCTAGGGACACCAATAGTTACCCTGACAGCGTCAATATTGCTTGTTAAAGTCCTTGAAACAGAAGTTGAATAAGTTACATTAGTGCCAACGCTATATTCAGTTTGAATATTATTAATTCCGCCTATATATGTCTGATTAGATGTACCAAAACGCGGCGTAAACCCTACATCTCTAAAGTTATAATCTGTATCTTGTAAATTTGTTACATTAGCCGAAGATTTAAGAATTTGAGTTTTATTTAAGTAAACATCTTTTAACGCCGCTAAATTATAATTTGCTGTTCCTTTTGTATAAGCCGCCGCACTTGGAAAACCTTCAATTTCGCCCTCGCCTAAGACTTCAACAAAAGTTGCAAATTGCTTACTTCCTAAAACACCTTCTGGCAGTGTTGGATCTGTAAAGCTTGTTGATTCATTTAAATTTGTAATAGTCATTATGCTGTACCTGTAACTTGCGCGGTATCAATACCAGCGCTAACAATAACGGAACCGGTAAAGATTTCTCCAAAAATTAAATTAACAGGAACACCCGAACGGGAGACGTTTTGAACGCCACTAAATGAATAATTACTTTGTGGATCTAAAGCCGAAGCCGAATCATTATCGCTAAATGTTGGGATGTCTGGCGTTGGCGTGAGCATTTGAGAAACGCCACCTAAAGCAAGACTTATACCGATTCCTGTTGTAATACTTCCAACAGCGATAGATCCCGCACCTAAACCAAAAGTTCCAATTGCAGCGCCACCAAAACCACCCGTTGCAACTGTTATACCAACTAAAGCCACGCCAGCAATAATTTTACCTATGCCAGATTTAAAGAAACCTCCAGCACCAACAGCAACGGGAACAATCCTTATCTCTTCTGTTTGACCAATAGGCAAATTTAATTCTTCTTCTGAAACGTTGTAATTGCCAACAAAAATTTTATAGTGTTGATCTTGCATGTGTTTTTCAATATCCGGCCAGTTAGCAACTAAAAAACGCCCTACCTCTGCAACGTTAGAAATATCAGCTAAAAAGGTTCCAGTTTCCCAATTAAGAAACTTTCTTAAAGCTCCATACACTTTAATTTTACGCAGCATGACGAAACCTCCGAACAGTTGCATCAATCAAAAACTGATTGTATAAATCACGGGAACTTAAACGCCCTGCCATATGATGTAAAACCATTTGTTCACCGATATAAATGGCTACATGGTCAGGATCAGGGCCGGTAAATTTCATCAATAACAAATCACCCGGTATCATTTCTCTATTATCGTCTATTTCAACGAAATTACTTCGCGGGATTAATCTTTCAAATATGCCATTAGTTAATATTTCTTCTGATCTTTTGGGTCTTGTCCAATTTTCGACTCTTAAACCTTTTTCAGCAAAATAATCAATAACTAAAGTCCAACAATCACTTGATCCCCAAGTCCATTGACGACCAATTAACGGCGCTTTATATCCTGTTGGTTTGAAATCGTGCCATTGTTCAGTTTGTGGATTAACAATATAAAACGGTAAACCTAAATGCTCACAACTTGAAAGATCTACTTGGCTAGGTTGCGGCGATGTGAATGGGTGAGAGTGAAACACCCCGACCAATTCCCCCGCGTCTTCCGCTTTCATCCAGTCATCGGGTGACAAGCAAAAACCATCAGTCGGATCATCTGCGATATTTTCACAAGGCCAATATTTCTTTCTACCTTTAACAATACAAACAAGACCACATACTTCTTTTGTGTTTGTTTCTTTTGCGTGAATTAATGCTGATTCTTTCCAGTTCATAACTAAATAAAAGTACCAACACCGGGAAAATCTGTCCGGGTGACTTGGCGTAAAGGAACACGAACATTAACGAGATCAAAAGCAGCGCAACATTCCCATTCAACGATGTCTCTGTTCTCTGTGGTTTTACGGTCTAAAAAATATATTTCTTCAGGGAAAGCGGCGCTTGCGTCGGGTGTTCCGTATGGGTTAGTTCCACCTGAAAAATTAGCCGCGTCAATATATCTAGCTAATGTTCTAATCCTTGTTAATTTTGCCCCGTTTAAATCATTACCCGCCGTTGTAGCGTTGACGGTTGATATATAGCTTGTAATGGTTCCAAGAATATTTGAAATCCTAAGTCGTGGTCTTGGCAAGGTTCCTTTTCCAGAATATGCAAAACCATCACATTCAATAGGAAATCGTTGATAGGAATTAGACGCCCAAACAACTTCACCATTGGCGTTCATATTGGCGCCGTTATGAAATCTATAAACAGTAGAAGCACCATGAAGCGTACTATCAAGCGTCAAAGTAAATAGCTCTATTACAGAACTAGGATTAATTTTTTGTAGTTCACTTACAGGTATTGCCATTTATGGTTCAAACACCTCTTCAAATTTTGCATTAATAGTGGTTCTGCCATATCTAGGCATTTTGGTTGACCATGAACGACAGATGAATTTCCCGGCGCTACCTCTTGGCGGTGTCCAATCAAAAGACTCAGTTCCTGATCTTGCTTCTAAGAATGTGATGATATTGTCGCGTTCTGTATCGTCTCTATTAGCAAAAATTAAAGACCAATTTTTAGGATCACGATTAAGTCCGAATTGAATAGATTGCCTGTAACCTTCACCAAAAGCAACTGTTCTTACTATTGGTGCGCTGTTCTCAGTCGCAGGAAATGAAGGGGTATAAGAGAAAGTAGCCATAATTAAGCAGGGTTAAGGATTCCTCCGGGTCTTGACTGTTGAACCAGTTCCGACTGAACGGCTGCTGCAATTAATTGACCTAATGCCCTGCCTTGTTGCTCATCACCCTGTACTTCTGTACCTGAAGCATCAACATTAACAACTACATTTGTACCGCCTCCACCTTCAACACCTAGAACGCCGTTTCGTCTTGTCAAAGGTAAAATCGCTTCTGGGCCAGCTTCACCCATCAACCCCATTCCGTTAGCCATTGGGAAGATAGTCGGCTTATTAACAATTCCGCCTTTTGCATAGGCTGTTAAATGCTGCCCGTTTTCTAATACTGCGCCTTTTGCTGCTGTAAGTCCAAACCCTGCCATGATCGGTTTTATAATTGTTGCTCTAATTGCTATTCGTGCCATATCAGCAATAATTGAACGCGCTAAATCTTTAAATGACATCTTGCCAGTAGTCACGAACGAAACTAACTGATCTTCTAAACCTTTAAATGCTTTAATGACTACATCAGCAACCATGCCGCCGAAATCTTGCATTTGTGTTGTGAACTTATCAAGTTTTGCCCTCATAGATCCGCCAAAAGTTGTTTCTAATTGAGCCGCTAAACCCTTAATTTGATTTGTATAGTTTTCAGGGGCATTAGATGTATCACTAATAATTTTCCAAAGGTTCTTAAAATCCTCTCCCGCCTGTTCCGCTGTATCAGATAAGCCTTCATCTATTATCTTTCCTGCTTCCTTAAAATCTAACTTGGCAACATTCCAAGCTATTTTTCCGACATCAATAATTGTTCTACCAAAGAATTTCAAAACAGAGACAGTAGCAAAAACGGCGGCGGCAATCGTTCTAAAGCCTGCCTCAATAATTAAAAAGAACTCTTCCCACCCCTCTTGTTCAAAGAGATCTCCAAACGCTTCACCGCTAGAATTTAAAGCCGGTAACAAATCATCAGTCAGAGATAATCTAAAATTCTTCAACCTTATTCCCATCACCGCGATTTGATCATTAAAGTATTCAGCGTTTTGAGCAAAATTTTCACTTAACTCAACATTAAATTCAGATAAAGCTACTTTTCCATTGTTTAAAAGATTAATTAAATTAACGCCGGATCTTCCAAATAATTCTTGAGCTACAGCCGCTTTTGTTGCTCCATTTTCTAACTGTGAAAACTTCTCGGCAATTTCTTCAAATACAACTTCTGTCGTTTTTAATTCGTTGTTGTTATCTCTAACTGAAATTCCTAATGTATCGAATGATCTTTTATAAGTTGCAATACCTCGATCAGCTTCAACAATTGAACGGGATAAACGCCTTAAACCTTTATCAATTTGTTCTTGGTTAACCCCTGCCAATTTTCCAGCATCTACGTATGCCATCAAAGTATTTGCGGCAATCCCTGTTTGATCGCTCATTTTCCCGAAAGAATCCGCTAAATCAATGGATTGTTTAATCGTTCTAGCTAATCCGCCGGCAGCAGCTAACGCAATAAAAACACCAAAGACTTTATTCATTCCAAGCATTGAAGCTTGAACGTTTTTTACTTTTCCCGCTAACCCTTGCATGGAATTTCCAAGGGCTGTTATTCCTGCCTTTCCTGTCGTCTTCGCTGCAATTAGAACATTAAATTTTGCCATTATTTCTTACCTTCTTTATTCAAAAGGCTCATTACCGTTATTTCTATCACTTGAAGATCTTCAAACACTTCAACAAGATTCGGTATTTCATATAGTTTAGCTGTTTCTATTACGTCTGAATAGCAAAGGCCAAAAAGATTACCAAGTCCGCCTACTCTCCATTGGGTTTGAACCTTTAAAAATAAATCAATCGCGGCCCAATTTTCTTCAAGCACTAAAAAATCTTCTTCCGGTTCAAGCTCAGGGATTGTGATCCCCAACACTTCCGCATCTTTCTGCGTTTCATCAATTACGCCACCTTTGCAGTAGTACTCAGCGGCGTCTATTAGTTTTTTCTTTTTGCTCCTACTATTGAATCAAAGAAAGAAGAAGCGATAGCAGTTGCAACCATTGGTACATCAAGTAATTGTTTTAATTTCGATTGTGTAAATTTAATTTCATTCCCTTGATCATCTTCTATTCCCTCCCACCCAACTAAAACTTCTTTTGCTAAATCAACATCAGTCAAATCACCTGATTGAATTAATTCATTCATTTCACGAATACGCGATTGTGTAACGCGCTTAAACTCACCGTCAAACTTATGTTTGTCATGTTTGCCGTTATCCATCGGCACTTCAACAGTCACTGGCCATTTGTAGGTTCCTGATTGGTCAAGCTTAAAACCCATTTGTTTTGCTACGTATAAGTATTAATGTAAGCCTAGCTTATCTTTTTAGCAATTAATTAAGTATAAGCAATTGATAGCTCGTTATTACCTGCGCTTGTAGGTGTTGCTGTAAATGGTAAAGAAAGCATTTGAACGCCGTCTGAATCTTCATAAGTGGGCTGTCCTAAGTCAGTTTGTGGACAACTAACAGTCACTTTGTTTCCGGCGGCTGTTCCATGTAAAAAAGTATTGGTTCCGGTTGAACTTCCAGTTGCATCTGTAAAGAAGTTATGAGCCGATAAAGCAACCGCCTCGACTGTTGCGCTACCGCTAGGCTTTCTATCTGTAATCATTACCTCCTGAGTACCGCCGACCAATTGACGAACAACGGTTTCATTATTCATATCAAACGACCATGATTGAAGAGCGCCACCATATCCAAAGATTGAAAAGGCGCTTGTGTTACCTGTTTTAAATAACAAAGGCTTAGTTGCGTTATAGGTACAAGTAGGAGCCGTTGTATCTGTCGGAGCCGAATATATGCCAGTCATGGAAAATGAAATTACAGGTATTTGATTAAGCTCGCAACTAATCGAAAAAGTACCCCGGCAACCTGTGACCTTATGGCGTACACCGTCAATATTGCAATAAATAGTACAAGATCCAAAAGAAGCACTAACAGGGGCATAAGTATTACTTGTTGAGCTAACTGTTGTGACTGCTAAACCGCAAGCCTTTAAGAGTGGGTTATAAGCTGGTTCAGTTCCGGCTGCGCCACTTCCAACCATTTCGACGTCACAACTTACGTTCACTCTGGTATTACTTAAAAGCGTTTCGTAATTGCCTAAATAGCCGCGAATCAAATCCCTGCTAACCTCATCGGACTGAACAGGTTCAATATTTAAATCACGAACAAGAATGGCATTACTTCCGCCGGTTGGTGTGGGGTCAGATCCATAGCTACTTTCAGTTTTCACAAGTAGCGTTCTTTTTCTAGTTAGCTTTGGCACGACACAACAAGATCAACAATATGTAAACATCATAAATCAAGTCTTGCTATTTAGCCGTAGTAAATAAATTATTGGGTTATGTCGTCAACTTCTGTTCTATATCGGACTGTATAACCCATGCCAGTTACCCCAATTGGTGAATCACCGTCGATTGCTTCAAAGGTGACGTTAGTGGGTTGAATATCAATAGATTCTCCTCCAAGTGTTAAATCTGCCATTAATTTGGCGTGCGCTGAAACAACTGTTGCATCTGCTTGTTCGTCTGGTACATCGCCACTACTTAAAACCGTAACCGTTACAGATAAAGACCAATCAAGGGTAGGAAGAGATGTGTTTTGTTCCGCTGCATCATTATTCCATTCAATAATCAAACTAGGTAACTGGCTTCTTTGTGCTAATGGCAAAGTCCTTGATCTATAAATGCGTGTTCCTACACCTGTTGTATTAGCTAACGCCGTCTTAATTGCGTCTAATATGTCTTCCCGTTTCGAT
>VTLG01014257.1_pt1 | contig 13249 bp, 14 predicted proteins | sample 4694571 | NCBI WGS metagenome assembly VTLG01 (sample SAMN12604809, study PRJNA352737) | marine metagenome | biome: ENVO:00000447; feature: ENVO:00000209|ENVO:00000569|ENVO:01000036; material: ENVO:00002151; isolation source: viral sequences binned using virsorter ... | reverse complement strand
ATGTAGATACCTCTGTGCCTTTTGCACCATCTCTACGAGGTAACCAAAAGTCTTCGAGCATTGACATATGTTTTCTGTCATCTCTAATCTCACCAGTAGAAGCGTCATAGACAAGTTTGTTTCTGTATCTTGCCATCACATCTCTTAGATATGACTCTGCTTTTATCTTCGGTAAGTTACCTACATCAACATAAAATATTCTTCTTTCAGGTGCTCTTACTATTCTGTAAATAACAACAGCGTCCTCAATCATTCTCAATTGATTGACGGGTTTAATTGCTTTATGCAAATGACCCATGACCATATTTCTTGTTTGGTCAATAACACCAGATGTCACAAAAGTTATTGAGTCGGATGCAATCTTTAAACCAGCATTTGAATTACCTGGTTGCATTCCTTTTTCGTTATATACAAACCATTCTGCTGTTTGTTCTACAACCTCAATGCCTTTACTTTTAAGGTCTCTTTTCTTTTTAATCTCACGAACTTTCTTAATCTTTCGTGGATCAATATATCTTAATTCTGTAAGACCTTTTCTAGGACTAGTCGGATCTATTACCTTATGAAAATAGATACGGCCATCAACATACCATCTTTTAAATATGTCATGTCCTTTTTCTTCAAAGTTTAACAAACGTAATATTTCGTCAAACTCGTTTCTAATTTTGTCTTTAATTTTGTCTGAAACAGCAAGTTTATCTAAAGATACTGAAACGGCAACATCTCTCTCGTTAGAGACAATAACCTCATTAATAATATCTTCAATCGCCATATCACATTCAGGATGTTGAGCGACTTCTCTATATCTTCTTATAAGGTCGGCGTCATTCTTTGCCGTAACCTCCATATCCAAGTATTGACCAAAGTAACCGCCAGCAGATATAGTGGTAACACCATCATCTGGAGAAGGTATAGTAAAAGCCTGTTTGGCTTCTGCTGGCTTCTCCAGAGTGTCATTTTTTCTCGTTATTTCAAACCCAAGTAGTTGTACCATATTATAATCCTTTTTGAATTAACTTATTATTTTTAAGTAGTCGTATCTGTTTCAAAGTATTGGAACTGGAATGTAACCCCAAACTCCTCGATAGCGTCATTAGTACCATAGTTCAATGGTATACTATCTAGAGCAACTGGGAACAATCCTCTGTATGTGTATGATTTTAAAGTATTACCATTTCTATCTAAATGGTCAATGAAACCATCAACTTGATAATCAGCAGGATTTGCGATACCTTCGTTGTCAGTCATATTGTTTATACCGTTCATCCATCTTTCAAAGCCTCTGTACAATTTAAAGTCAGTATCGTTTAAAACTGTAATTGACCAAGGTTCAAATGTTCTATCCCCAGCTATTTGCAGTTTTCTGCCTCTAAAATCAATAGGTATATTACCTACTGTTTGTCCAGGTACAGCAGTCGCCTTACATAAGAAAGCAAGATCAGATGTTTCACCACCAACAGAAGCGTAACCAGGAAAAGGTAAAGTTACCTTAAACTGATTAGCACGAGCTCCGCCGCCTCTTAAACGAGATTTAAATTCATTAATATTTGGCATGATTTTATTCCTCCCTATTAAGCGCCTGCTACTTCAGAAAAGGCAACGCCTGTTCTTGTAGCAATAAAGTTAAGTTGAATGAAGTTAATAGAACGAGCAGGTTTGATAAAGATATCAGCTCTAAACTCATTTCTATCGATAACGTCACCTGTATTATTAGTGTCGTCACATACTACTGAAAAGTCAGTAAGACCTCTTCTACCTTGTATATCTCTTAGGAAAGGTTCTACTAGATTTCTAAATTGAGCTCTTGTAAACTCGTCATTAAATTCAAAGAGTTGAAATTTAGCAGCAGTAGCAATTGCTTTTTCTAATAAGATAAACAGTCTTCTAACATTTATTCTGTCAAAAGCACTAGGTTTAGCCTGAGCAGTTTTGTCACCAAATAGAACAGTTCCTTGACCAGGAAATGCTACTACAGGATTAATTCTTGCTTTGTACAATTCATCTCTTTGTGCTTGATTTGGATTGAAAGCAAGTTTAACTGCACCTCTAATCTGACCTCTGTTGTATCCAGCAGGTGAGAAGAAAGGATCAGCGATAGTATCTGTTCTAGCACATAGACCAGCAATGTCACCATTTAATGGTACAAATCTGTAAACGTCATTGTATCTGTCGTATTGATATTTGTAACCACTATCGATAACAGCATAACTAGTTGATGGTAAACCATCAGCAAATGCTACCACGTTTTGTGTTTGTGTAATTGCGTTTGCAACACCAACCACATCTGCTCTTGCAGGTGATATGAAGGCAACACAATCTTTTCTGTCGTTTGCGATATCCATAACGGCAGTTGCTTTTGTGTCTCCAGTTGCGTCAGCACTTGTTTGAGAAGGTCCACATATTAGTAAACTTATGTCAACATTTTCTTTGTCGTTAAATTTCTCATATGCAGTAGCGATTTCAGCGTTTGTAGCAACAAAATCATCTGTTCCACCAGAAAGTGAAGTAGAAGATACTACAAAAGCGTCACCAACTGTATTATCAAAAGTTGTGCCCACTTTAGTTAGACCGTCTGATAAAGTTGAGATGTGATCTATCCAATAGATGTATTTACTTTCTCTGTAAATTACATCTGGATAATAGTTTGAATTACCAGAAGCGTCTTTAGCGTCATGAGCCTGAGAAACACCCTCGAAAGTTTCTAGGACTGTTCCTGCAGTTCCAGTGATTGATCCGTCTTCGTCTATTACTGCGATATGCATTTCGTCATTTGAACCACCAGCAGCAGATACGTCATCTGTTGTTGTTGGTGGAGCAGAAAAGTTAAAGTAATACTCCCAATGTCTTAACACTTTAGCGTTATCAACAATAGCGTGTCTTAATCCACCAGTTTCAGTTGCGCCTGTCTGAGGATTGAATCTTGCGATTGTAAGAACATGTGTGTTAATTGCTGTTACCTTGTAAAAGAATCCAGAAGGTGCACCATCAGTTGAAGGTACATTACTTGCATCCCCAAATTCTAATATGTCACCTACTTGAAATAGAGATCCATCATCCATAGTGATAGTTGTATCTCCGATAGCAGCAGAGGAATCATTTGTTAAAGTTCCACTCTGTGAGTGTGGTCCGAAAGCTGTTGAGTTAGAACATAGTGAAACTTTTAAACTGTTTCCTAATGTTCCTGCCTCTCTTGCAGCCCATGGTCCAATATTTGTGACTGATCCTGCACCTGAGTCTGTAAGATAGGTATCTAAATAATCAGCCGTATTTTTAATTAAGACAGCAGTACCAGTTGACACAGCATTTACCATGCCTGTAATTGGTCTTACTACCTTCAGATTGTTTCCGTAACCTAAAAAGTTTGCAGCGCAAAAGAATTCCTCAAAGTTATTTGCATTTGGTTTCCCGAAAATGTCAACTAATTCTTGTTCAGATGAAATCGTAGTAATCTCATCAATCGGTCCTTTTTCTGCTGTCATGACGATACCACCAGAAGTAGTAGATACAGCTGGTATGATATTCGTTAGATCCTTTTCAGTCACATTAACACCTGGTGATACTTGAAAAGCCATGTTTAGTTCTCCTTAATATATTAAGTAATTTGTATTAGTTATAACCCTTTGTAGATATTTATTATAATCCGTTTCTTTACTACTCTCCCTTGCGATAAGTCACAGGTTGCCATAATACACCTGCGTCATCAAAAAATGAGTTATTATTACCCTCTGGATCGTTTAATCCATCATCAATAAACCCAAAAGGTGCCATATCTGCTTCTATGGCATTCTGTTGCTCGGTAAACATTTGACCCCTTACATCTACGTCTGTCAATTCTTTGAAGTATCTCTGATTGGCCATCCAAGAAAAGATAACTAGACACATTACTAAGTCATCATGAGCCCCTTGTTCAGCCTCAAAAGATTTTCCACGAGATATAAAGGTTGAAAGTTCAGCGATTATATCGAAATCATTTATGATTAGTTTATCAGATTCTACAAGACTTTTCAGATTTGAAGTTCCAATTTTTTTTGTACCCTTTGTCATTCTCAAACCTAACTGATTACCACGACCACTAAAGCCTCCACCTAGTACCTGACCTGCTCGACCTCTCTGAGTGACCATCATCATGTTGTCATACTCTAGCTCAAATTGCATTGCGTCTGCAACCTGTTGACCTAGATCATTTATTTCTATCAGACAAAACGCTTTGTTGTAGTGATCTCCTAGTTTCTTTAATATGTTAGGAAAAACAATCGGTTTAATATCATTGTTTCTATACTTGGCAACAATTCTGTATGGCGCTTTAGTGACATCAAATACTATCACAGCAGAGTAATCATTGTTGATACCCCTTGCAACGTCAACTGCCATTGTGTATATATGTCCCTTCTTAGGCATTTCATAGATATCAAAACCACCTGGACTTCTCTTAGGGTCTACGACAGCCATAGATTTTAATTTACTCGCATTGATAAGTGTATCAATACTACCTAGAAACTCACACTCAAACTCTGTCTGAAACTGCTCAAGACTTGTGTTTCTGATAGTCTGTTCTTTCCATGCCTCATCTCTACCTGGCACCTCAGACCAATGTACCTCAATAGGCACATAATCATTTCTTTTATTGTTTGCATCCATCCACATTTTGTAAAACATATTCATTCCGTGTGGTGTAGATACAATCATAACCTTAGATGATTGTCCAGATGATATCGTGGGATATACTGAGCTAAAAAATTCTTCGGCAATGTTATTAGGCACATAGGCGAACTCATCTAGAAATATTATGTTAAAGGTACTTCCCCGAACAGCACTAGAAGATGTACTCGCCGCTACGATTTTACTTCCGTTTTCTAATTCTAGAGAACCTTTGTTCCAGTTGATGACGCCTTGTTGCATCCATTTCGGCAAGTGCTCGTAAGCAAGTTGCAGTCGCCCTAATAAATCCCTTGCCGTAGAAGATTTGTTGGCGAGTATTGCAACATTCACATTGTCGTTAAATAAAACGTAATGTAAGAGGTAGGATATAATGATAGTTGACTTTCCACTCTGTCTAGGTAATTTACAAATTGTAAATCTATTATCGTGGAAAGTATCTACCATCTTCCGCTGAAAGTCATACATCTCAAAAGGTATCAAACCTTTATCGATTGAGACTATTTTTAAATATTTTTCTATAAAGTATTTAGGATCATCAAGACATTTTACTACTTCATCTACTTGTGTTGGTGTAAATCTTGATTTTGTGTGTGCCTTTTTTAGGTTAGGATTTCCTAAATATTGGTCTAGTTTCATTTTTTATCTTTATTCTTTTTTATAAGTTTTTGTAATTCAGTTGTAGACCCTACAAACAAAGCATTGGTTACATTTTTAGGCACATTACCTTTTTCTTCTTTTAATTTTTTAAGTGTGCCTTGTAGGTCTAATAAGTTTTGTGCTATTTCGCTTTGTGTTTTAATTAATTGTCCTGCAACCTCATATGCTCTAGGGTGTTCACCTTCTTTTGCAAGATTTAAAATACCATCTATTGCAGTATTACCTTTTTCCAACATCTTGTAGAGTTCATTTCTACCAGTTTCAAAGTCGGTATCAACATCTACATTTTCAGGTGCAACAGGTTTAGGTGGCTCAGTTGCTATCTCTAACGGATTTTTTTCTACTTGTTTTTCTAAAACTTCATCAGCTATATTTAATACTTCATTTAATTTATCATCAATACTACTCATTTTAAAACCTTATGTTATTTGTCGTCACCAGTTTTTTCATCATAATTTAATCCATCATTAAAAAACTCTAGTGTGGTCGTATATGTATAACTATCATCTCTATCAGCGCTTGTAGGGTTTGGTGTGACAGTAACCCTCTGTGATCTAGATGGATTACCATCCGATGTGTTCGTGTACATATCTGCTTCTGCGTTTTTAATTATAGCATTTGTTGTTATAGGACCATATAGATATATCTTTGCAGTAAATTTTAGTGTGTATATAATTCTTCTTCTATCTGTCAACGCACCAGTATAACTATCCTCATAATCAACACTCTCTAATATAAAAGGTATATCTCTTTTTGTATCCATGAAGTCTCTATCCATAATCATTGTGACCGTATAATCAGGTTGAAAGTATGGAAGTATTTGTTCTACAATCTGAAGGCCATCATCTGAGGTCGCTGTGTAGATATTTAAATCAAAACTTACATCATATGGCACAGGAGAGAATTGTGTATTAGTTCTCTTTGTGTCACCACTCGTATTTTTTGCTACAACAAATTTTTGATTTTTGTTTAGTTTACGAGTTGCGTCATAGGAATAACCAGAGATATCAAATGACATTCGAGGTAGAGTAATCGCCACGCTTGAATCATCTCCAGTTAGATCAGAGTTTTGATCTAGTCTTGCAATAAATTTTTCTTTAGGTGCATAAGATAGTGGCACTCTAATTGTCTGTATAGGATTTCCGCTAGAATCCGTACGCTTGATATTGATATTATTAAATATAGTACCAAACGCAATTACAGTTTTTCTAATTTGTTTATGATAAAAATGTTGTCCGAACATTAGTAATCATCCACTTCTCCGAAAGGATTTCTTTCGCTAAAATCTAATATGTCATCTGCTGTAGATGATGTATTAGTACCAGCAGCAGTTTCAAATGCCTTACCTTGATCTACTGGTTGTTGTGTTGCCATTGTAAAGTCCTCATTAATCATATAACTGATTTCACCTATATCACTCTCTAACACAATTGATCCTGTTTCTGCTTCTAGTGTAAACTGAAAATTCATTGTGTCTGTTGACAACTTATCTTCAACAGAATCAATAGAAGCGATACCTGTATCAATTCTTTCTGAGCTGTACTCGAATCTAGTACAAGACAATTTGTAAACAGGTAGAGCGCTCTGTTGATAGAACGGCTGCTCATGTTCAACAAACTGTATCTCAAAAAATGCTTTTGTAGTTGGGAAATAAACCAAGTCACCCTCTTGTGGTCTTTCAGCAACTAGATCACTATTATTTTTTACTAGTGTCTCCCATCTAGATTTAGATAAAGTAAATCTAATATCATCTCTTAACTCTAAACCAAACTTCTTAATTATCTCTTGTTCACCCATATATCCATCAGAGTTATCAACATACATCTCTATGATGTAAGAGTCATCAAAAGATGAAGCTGGGTCCTCGCCAAATATAGTATCTTTGTTTGCCAATTTTCGTGGCAAATAAAAAACATCTTGGCCATATATCTTCAGTTGTTCTATTATTAGGTCTTCGTATAGTCTTTGTTCTGAAGTTGTGCCAGTGTCAAAATAAACATTTGTTGGCATTTATTATCCTTGCATTATGTGAGGAGGTTCCTCAAAGTTCAATCTTATTTCTTCTTCTAGTTTTTGTTGCTCTGATATAGCAGTTGAAAATAACTCAGGTCCATTAAGTGTCACTCCACCTAACATTGCTGTGCCATTAAACTTAGATAGGTTCTGTCCCCATTGTCTTTTGATTAGAGCAGTTGCATATCTTTTTAACATGATATCATCAAACATTCTTGTGTGTTGAGTTGGATCTAGTTGTCTATAACATTCAATAATTAAATATTCATCAGCGTCTATATCCTCTGCCCAATCCATGTCGATATATAATCTGTTTGATAATGTGTTAAATCTAATTGGTTTTTCTCCTACCAATATATGATCTAAGAAATCTAGATGTCTCATTGTTAATTCATAATGTACAATACTCGTAGATGAAAAATCATATAGATCATTTAATCTTAATTGATATCTAACATCAAACATATTTAAGTTTGCTCTGTCAGATAAAGGAAAAATATTTATGACACTTAAAACAGAATCTGGTATTACTAAGTAGTTTTGATTTTCTTCATACTTTGTTGATACTAGATTTGAACTTTCTAGGTGTATGGCTTTGCCATCTTCTCCAAGTAAGTCACCTGCACCCTCTAAATCTGTATTTGTACCAGATTCTAATTCTATATTATCAGCATATGTGCCTTCTTCAAAAACAGTAAAGTCATTATTTTTTCTTAATCTAACTTTATCATCAGCAGTCACTTTGTATTTTAAATACATTCTCTCAACGCCATCAGTATGATATTGTGAGAAGTATTGTATAGCTTCGTCTATTCTATCTTCTACTTGATCCTCATCAACATTTATATCAATTACAGGTTTACCTAAATTTCTTAGACAATACTCTTTAAATGTTGCTCTTGTATTTGGTCTAGCCATAATTTTTTCCTATAATACTATTTATTTATCCTAATGCTACTGCTTGTGCAATCGCAAAGGCTTTTGTTGCCTTACTATCTAATGCTGTCTGTATATTACCAGTCACACCATCGACATGATTTAATTCAGTAGTTGTTGCTGTGACACCATCTAATATATTCAATTCTGCTGCTGTTGATGTGACTGCCACACCACCTAATGATAAACTTGTCATACCTACTGAGTTAAGACCTGTTATATTAGTTGAACTATCAAGAACAACTGCCTTACTAGCTGCGGCTGTTCCTGCTGTGACACCATCTAATTGTGCAATCTCACTACTAGATATCTCAGCGTCACCAATAATTAATGTGCCACCAGTTAAAAATAATTTACGCCAAGGTCTTTCTGCTGATCCTAAATCAAACGCACCTGAAGTTGTAGGTAATAAGTCAGCAGATATTTTGTTTGTATCTAATCCACCACCGACAGTCGATAGTTGAATAGATGTTAAATTCTTAAAGTTTAAAAATTCTTTAGTTAGTTTATCTAATGAGTCGATAGATTCTAAAGACTTCATCTTATCTTTTTCTAACTCATTAGCAACTTTCATCTCAGAGATGTGGTTAAGAACCTTATCTACGATAAGTGGATCTGCCTCAATCTCTTTAGCAGAAGCGTTCATTAAACCTTGTAATGCTTTTGCACCTGCCTGTCCGTATTTTTCTTCTACTATTTTTTGTGCTTCAATAGTTTTACTATCTATCTCTACTTTAGGTTTATCTAAACCAGAGTCAACTAGTAGTTGTTGTTTTCTTTCTTCTTCTAGTCTTTTTTGTTTTTCTTTTTCTTCTTCTATCTTTTCTTCTATTACTTTTTTCTCAAATAATTCAGATAAAGCTTTTAATCTTATTTTTTCTCTATCTTTTTTTTCTTCTTCAGTAAATTCTTCAAAAGATTCCTCAGAGATAACCTCTGTATTTTCTAATTCTATTTCTTCTTTTGTTTTAGGTTTATTAATTAGACCACCAAATAATTCTTCTAGAGCAGAAATTTTAGCATCTTCTTCTTTTATTTTCTTACCTAAATCTTCTTTTTCAAATTCTACATTTGCAAGAAAGGTTTTAAGACCTTTTTCTAAATGCCATTCTGTTAATTGTTTCTCAGGATCAATAGATAGTTGTTCTGGTTTTTCTATCTCACCTGCTATTCTTGCTTCTTGTAATTTTGTAATCTGTTTTTCTATATCAACATCTATCTCAATATCACCTTCAACCTGTGTTAGTTTTACTGTTTGCTCTTGTTGAAGACCAGGCCATTTACCATTTTGTAAATATTTTTTAGTTGACATACTACGATCTAGTCACGCTTGGTGTGACTGTTGCTCTTCCTTCAATTCTTCTAGTTATCAAACCAGATGAGTCTGTTGTTGTTAAATCCCAAACATATCTACCTTCATCAAGAGTCGCTGTCACAGCATCGGTCATAGTAATAGAACAGGTACCATCTGTTGCACTAACTTTAGCAGTAGTGAAAGAATTTTTTGTAGCAGACGAGTAAGTTTTTCTAAGAGTAGATGTTATCGTCTCGTTTGTTAAATCTACGACAGTTCCTGTGGAATCTTTGATGGTTAATGTTTCTGTGTAATCACAATCTTGATCTATTGTGATATTCTGTATTATTGCCATTAGTCAAATCCCGTTAATCGTTTTCTTATATTTATAATATATTTAAAACGCCCAACTGACAAATGAGTATCTAGTGCCTTTTGTACATTCTGTCACCTCATGTGGATACATGAAATTAGAGGGAAACATCAATATGTCTCCTGTTTTTAGTTTGATTGTAGTATCTCTACAAGTAAATTCTGATCCTTCGTATTCTTCATTTAGATTACCGACCATTGAGACCAGAGGCACACCTCTTTTTTTACCATCAAATATACTATGTATATGATCGTAATGTTTTCTCATCATGGTGCCTACCTCATATCTGTTAAAACGAATTGTAGAATAGCTGCTCAACCATTGACTGCCTGTCTTTTCGCCTTCCCAAGAACATAGTCTTTGATATTCGTCTAGTGCTTTTGCGATCGGTAGTTTAAGTTTATTTTGTTGACTCAATGTAGAGGACATCACATCTAATTCTTTTGTCTTGTAAGATGTATTTGTGCCTGTGGTGTAATTATTCCATTGATGTTTTACCCATTTTCTAGTATTACATTCATCAACAATTTCTTTACATATATTTCTAGGTATTGTGTTTTGTACTATGATATAGTCTTCTATATTATTTTTGGAGTTTAGCATTTTTAAACCACCCAGGTAAACCTACGAAAGGTCTCTTGTCAAATTCATTTTCTTTTGCCATTTTAGAACCTTTTTTATTGTAGTGTAAGAATACCTGACCACAATCTTTACCTTTAAATTCATCTCGCCAATGTTCTAAATCACAACCAGAATATATCAACATGTCACCTGGTTTTAAATCTACTTTGATACCTGCCTGACCTGTCTTACCTGTCGGGTCTAGATATATTGGCCATGGGTCACCACCTAGATTTAGTGTTGTGGATATCTCACATGAGTATCTATCTTTGTGTCTAGCAAGAACATCACCTTGTTTATAGATTCTTGCATAAGAATATGTCTCAGAGAGTTTTAGACCTGTATGTTTCTCCATAGCAGGTTTAACTTTCTGTAATAATGTTTCCATTAATATATCGCCATAGTGAGAATAAGTATTTGGCACTTGTTCATCATTCCATATACCATAATACTCTGTAAATGGTGATATATATCTCTCATCAAATAAAACTCTTGCGACTTTTCTTTTATTTAAAAAGTAAGAGTATGCCATATCGGCTACTTCTTTAGACACAGCATTTTTTAATACGGTGTATTTATTTTTTTTGAATGACATTTTTTCCTTTCAACTTCACAACATTTTTTCCTTTTAAGTTCATTTTGTTTTTAATTAAATTCTTAATAAAATCAGGTTTTTCTTTGGGAGAGAAATGACCTAGTATAGTTTGAATAAATGCTTTCTTGACATCTTTATTTACTTTAGGCATTTAATACCGCCTTTGGTATTGCTTGACAGTTCCAATGTATAAATCTAAATGGTTCATAACCCATATCTACAACGTATTGATGTGGCATATACGAAGGAAAGAATATCATTGATCCTGGTTCTACCTGATAATTTATTTGAGTGCTTGCATATGTAACCTTAGATTTATCTAACTCTGGTAGACCATTCATGAGATTACCTGGTCTAGGATCCTCAAATAGAGGTAGTGATGTTTTCTCACTTGCTTTCAGAAAATAGAAACCTGATATGTGACCATTCCAGTGTGTATGTAATGTATGATGTCCGCCACCCTTTTTAGCAAACTCTTGTACCCACATCTCTGTCGTAAATAATGAATAATCTTTTATATCGTAACCCATTTCTACTAAAAGGTTATATGCTGTCGCACCCACATAGTCTTGTAATTTTCTAAAATTAGGATCGCCTATTAGGGTTGTAGAGTGAAATACATGACCCATATCACCCTTATCACCGTATTTCTTATTTCTCTTATCTATATCTTTTTTTAAATTTTTCTTTGCTGCTTCAATGTATGAATCAGAGGCTTTGTTTAACTCATCAACAAACGCAGGTTCTTTTGTAGACCATATCGGACACTTAAATAATTCTTCTCTTACTAGTTGTTTAGGAAAAGTTAATTTATCTTTTTTAACTTTTGTCTTCTTCTTTTTTATATTCTTCATTTTCTTTTTCACAATACTCCTATCTAAATGGATATCCTAGATTCCATATCACTAAACTATTTCTTTCACCCCTTGTCACTGGACATACCCTATGCCACACAAATGAGGGAAATACAACCAAAGAACCCTTAGGTAATATTTCTTTGCATTTTCTAATTTGTCTTTTTTTATCTGGATCATTTTGTCTAAAATCAAATTCTAATTCACCACCCTTATAATCTTTAGGATCTGATAAAGTGACCGTCACAGATAATTTTCTAATTTTGCCATTTGTTGGATCTTGAGGATTATCTTGTCTAAAATAAGGTTTATCCCAACTATCACAATGCCAATCATAGTATTGACCTTTTTGATATTTTGTAAATTGACAATTCTCTGAAAAGTCCCATTGAAAATTCCAACCAGCATTTGCATTTGCTGTATGAATATATGGTTGTATCTCTTTGTAGATCCATCTATCGTTCATCCAAACAATATTTGAATCTCTTTTTGTTTTTAAATCTTTGATTTGTTTTTGATTTAATTTTTTTGGATCATGACCTAATCCACCAGTAAGCGCCAATTGATGTTGTAATTGATGACCATATTTTACAATGTCATCACATATTCTTTCTGGAATTGCTGATTTAAAATACCAATAATAATTCGTTAAGTTCATGTTAAAGTCACCTTCTTTTATTGTCTATCTGTATTATAACATATTTATAATACTTTGTAAAGCCTACTATGCTTTGGTTACAGTTAAAGTACCAGAAGCAGTAAATTTAGCAAGTTTATCTCCACCAGGATGTGTCGAACCTGTAAATGCACAACCAGGACTACCAGCAAATACAACAGCACTTGGTCCTCTAACTACTACGATACCTGATCCACCATTACCACCTGCATAACTTGGAGCGGGTGCTCCTGGTCCTGGCGTGCCTCCGCCTCCGCCTCCACCACCTCCAGTATTGGCAGTTGCGTTTGATCCTGGGTTACCTTGTGCTCCACCAGCTGCACCTCCTGATCCTGCTCCACCACCACCAGTAGAACATTGTCCTCCACCACCACCTCCGCCACCAGCGTAAGTAGTATCGGGACCTAATATTGTGTTTGGTGCACCATCTCCACCTTCTTTAAATCCATCTGTATTTCCTGCTTCTAAAGCACCTCCACCACCAGAACCTGCTTTAGGTGGTGATCCTGGGGCATGACCTCCCACATTACCTTGAGGTGGATCTGTAGGAGGAGTATTACCAGCTCCTCTA
>VTLG01012520.1_pt1 | contig 13249 bp, 7 predicted proteins | sample 4694571 | NCBI WGS metagenome assembly VTLG01 (sample SAMN12604809, study PRJNA352737) | marine metagenome | biome: ENVO:00000447; feature: ENVO:00000209|ENVO:00000569|ENVO:01000036; material: ENVO:00002151; isolation source: viral sequences binned using virsorter ... | reverse complement strand
GTATATTATACTTTAGTGAGTGTAACTTCTCACTCTCTATTGTATCAGATTCGTCAGCATTTGTGTGATATGTGACTTCTTTGAGCGTTTTAAGATATTTGAGTACATGCTCTCTTATCTCCATGAGTTCATCATAACAACCTTGATTGTGTGCACAACCACGCAAGTCATGGGCTGGTTTCATTACTGACTCTGTGAATAGAGACAGTGCTCTATCATATTTGATAGCAGATGATTCTGCTCCTACTGATGCTTGATCTTTCATGGTTTTTTAAATGTCACCAACACTATCTATATCTTGAATATCGCATACTGGAACTTCATACTGTCCACCAATTAAATACCATGGCATCTTTTGTCCATGTAACTCTGGGTGTGCACAATAGTCTGATGTATATTCTCTCTCACCGAGATACTTCATTTGATCTTCTGGAATAGAATGATCTCTTAACATTGCTTGTAGCTGCAAGTGCGTCAACTCTGCTTGCGTGGGTACTTTCATTAGACCTCCATAGTTTTCTCATTTTAACATATATGTCATTTTTTGCAACCATGTCACGAACATTCTTAAATATTCTAGCAGACTTAGCAAAATGACAGGTAGCATGATCTGGTTCTTGGGGTATTATATTACCTTCTTTATCATACTTTTTACCGTTTCTATGATTGGCATATCTCCTTGATCTAGTAAATCCCATCTCAAGAAACTTACGACACATATCCATACCTATAAAATCTTGTTGTTCAAGATAATCTAGATACATGTCAAATATAGCATGTGCAGACTCTATTGCAATCTTTGGAGTCTTAAATCTCCAATGAGCACATATATCGTCAGTATAAGGGCGAACCAATAAAACTCCTTGCTCTCCCCTTCCAATACGATAAAGTTTACGAGTTTCCTCGTCTGTAAAATCAAGCTCCTTATAGTTGAGATCATAACAAAATTCCAGCATATAATCGTGCGACTGCTGTTATTCTATCATATATTACCTGATTGTCAACCTGGCGGTGTAGGATCTGCGTTCTCGTATGGTATTGTACCGTTTGGTCTTATAACGTATGCTTTTATATAATGATCTGCGTCTGGTACGTTCTGTGGTTGTGGAAACCAATCAAATGCAGCGTCTGTTGCTGCTAATTCTTGATCAAAATAGTAATATATGTATTCTAATTCAAATATTCTATCAATTTCTGCTTCTGGTATGATGTCATCATAGTATGCAAGTACAGTTGCCTTTTTATCTGCTGCAAGTGTATGATACTTAGTGTTATCAATTACCAATACAAATTTGTTGCTTAACTTTGCGTAGTCAGCAACTAGCATCTCTTTAGATTTTGGATTTAATGATATTAATGGCATAATTATTCTCCGAAGTCACCTGCGTCAATCATCTTGAGTATCTCATCAAGTTCATCAGAACCTGTACTTGGTTTAATAGTGGTTAATCCAGTTGCCATATTAGGTGCTGTTATAAAGTTAACAGGCATTTCATCTATTGATGCTGTACCTATTGCAATTGAAAGATATGTCACAATTCTAGTTGAGAACTTACTATACACTGACTGTGGTATGGTATAGAAATGTGTTACATCATCAAGATAAGTTTTTCCATCACCTAATTTAGTATGCTTTGATGGAGTGATTGGAAATACTACTGAGTTAGCAGCAATCGTTGCCTGATCTTGTGGTATATCTCTTAGTTTCTGTCTATATGTTACCCACTTTGCTTTTTCTTCTGCAGATATAGGAGCGTCACCGAGCTGTGTCCAGTCACTGTCCATTAATAAGAAGTTTCTTATCAATGAAACCTTAGTCCAGTTAAGTATTGTTGACTGAGAGAAAGATGCTTCTAGTGCACGTTCTAAATCATTTTCTTGTCCCTGTCTATATTCTATCCATTTATCAACTATTCTATTATATAAATCATTTACCTCTGTTGGAAATGGTGATGTATCAAATTGATATGATACCCATTTATATTCACCAGTCTTTTGATTACGTTGGTACTTAGTCTTATTCATCTTAGTAGAACCATCTTTGTATTGCACAAATAGTTCTAACTTATCTTTGTCTGAATCCCATAGAGGATATAATATTGGAACTATATCACTAGTCCAATAATCATCATCTATTGTTTTCATCACACCTTCATGCTGAATGGTCTTATCAAAGGCATTCAAGTATAGTGATGTTTCTGATGGTGATGCTATAGTTGCCATTTATAACGCCTTAATTAAATATTTTACCCTATGGTATTTAGTGATGAGAGGAATGTCTTTCTCTGCAGACACGGTTGCAAGTGTAGTTATAGGTGTAGATGATGACATTGTAAATACACCATCTGTTACTGTCAATGCTGCACCAACTGCTGATACTTCTCTTCTTACCTGATCAATACCATCATCAGAATTAATAGGTTGTCCACCTACATCTACGTTTCCTAGCAACGTTGCACCACCAGTAGATACAAATGTAGTGACTGTTCTTGGAGCATAGAATAATGTAATAGCACCCAATCCATAGTTATCAATGGATCCCGATGCTGTCTGATATACAGGTCCTCGATCTTGTTCTAATATTAAAGTTACATTATTTGCTCTCAACTGATCTCCTTCAGCAATAGGAAGATCAATTGTTTGCCATGTTGACGTACTGTTAGCTGCTAATAATATTTGACTGAATAATGTGACATTGTTAGATGTTCCTTTCTTATAGAATACATTTAATGCCTGATCTGGATTCTCTCCACCATTACCATTACTACCTCTGATTACAGTAAATCTAAGTGCATTGACATCTGTCAGATTAAGTGCTCCTACCTCTAATTGTCTTTTACCACCTGCGTCTTCAGCTTCACCTGTAAATGGTATATACTTTGTTATCTTTCCATTAGTATTAAATGGTATAGCATTACCACCACTAAAACCAGTATTATCTCCTGTTCCTGGACCAAATTGAGCTTCTCTAATGTCATCATCTGTTGATGATTGCCATATATCTCCATCAAATGGTGATCCTTGTGGATCTCCACTACTATCACACTCATAATATTTTCCTGCTGGTACAGTAATATCACCAGGCACAGATGTTCCTTCTTCTCTTCCGAAGTATTGTACGTATACTTTTCCTCCATTGGGTGATGGAAGTGCATCGCCACCTTCACCACCACCTTGACCAGAGTTACCAACAAGAACTGTAACAGTAGCGTTTACTCCATTCAATCCTAGGATTGCTCCTGCACCTTGTCCACCACCTCCACCAACAGCATCATAATATTGATCTACAGTTGTAAGTTGTATTTTTACATATCCATCAATCGTAGGCAGTGAACCATTATTTGTTAGAGATACACCACCATCCCAAAATGATGTTCTATATGCTGATATACCTCTTCTACCACCTGATCCACCACCATTACCATTATGTCCGACACCAGCAGTTCCACCTTCACCACCATTTGCTTGGTTGATGACACCACAAGCGGATCCACCACCGCCACCGCCACCAGCTGTACATCCACCTGGTGAACCATTACTACCATTAGCAACGTCTAAAACTGCAGTTGTGGCAATAAGTCCCTGTGCAGCTGCTCTTGCGTCACCACCTTTATAGCAACCATCAGTAGTTCCACTACCGTTGAAACCACCACCTGATCCTCCGCCACCGCCTCCACCGCCAGCACCAGCGATTAGAGTTCCATTATAATAAAAACCTGTAACACCACCACCAGAACCAGCAGTAGCACCATTTCCCCATGCACCACGAGCTCCACGTCCTGAAAGACATCCTGATGCACCACCAACTCTAGGAGTGTCACCACCAGGTTCTGTACCATTACCGATACCACCTGGCCAGGCATTCCAAGGATTTCCTGTAGCAGGGTCATTACCTGGTGTTCCTCCAGAAGTATTTCCTTGTCTAGTGTTGAAACCACCTACACCACCCTCACCTATTTCCCAACTAAAAGTTCCTGTGTTTGCAGTCATTGTACCAGTTAACAATGCACCTCTACCACCATATCCACCATTAGCACCAGTTTTACCTGATATTGTAGTTGGCCAACCAGACCACGTAGATGAACAGTTAGATCCTGAGTTAGCATTACCAGGACCTCCACCACCACCTGAGACTTGAATTGTTATACTTCTAGAAATCTCATTAGAAGATGCTGCTGGTATTTGATATGATCCATCTGTAGTATATTCAGTTTCTGGATTGTTAACTACTTGTTCTTTTGCTTGAGCAGTTCCATTTCCACCTCCACCAAATCCTATTGCACCTAATGCGTCATTACCACCACCGTTACCAGTCATACCACCATTAGCTCCAGCACCACCAGGCGTTTCTGTGATTGAAATTCCATTCATATTCAATAATGCTGCAGGAACTTCTAAAACTCCTCCTGCTCCTCCTGTACCACCACTATTTCCTGCTTGTCCACCTCCACCACCATAACATCTAATAGTATAAAATGTACCATCAATTGTAAGACCAATTTCTGCATAACCACCAGCTGTGCCATCAGTATCACTATCTGCACCGCCACCACCTGGTGCTTGCATTGTAATATACATTCCAGTAACATCTCCCGCACTAGAAGGAGGTGATGTTACAACTGTTGAACCTGGAGTATCAAGTGTGACTTCTTTAATATTAATAGCATCGCCAGGTATATCAAAAATTTCTTGCTTTCCACCTACCCTTGTGCTAGTGTCAACAACATATGCTCTTGGTGGATCTAATATCTCTGTCTCTGCAAAATAACCATTTGCTAATTTTACTGTTATGGTGCCTGTAGCAGGAGTTGATGCAGGAATCTCACCAGTTCTTGGTTCTACACTAAAAGTCGCAGCTCCAAATCCAGGTGCTATTATTGTGAAATTACCACTGTATTCCAATGGTAGTGCACCATTGACAGTTACTATGTCATCTACTGACAAGTTATGTGCACCATCTGTATTGATAGTAATATAACCAGTATTAGAATCATATGTCATTGAAGTGACATTTACACTTGCTGATTCTGATACCATGTATTGATATTGTGCATCACCAGTATCTCCTGCTGTTTCACCGATACCATTGGTATTACCATAAGTTGCTGTCTGTGAGTTCTGTAATGGTCTACCAATCAAACCATGCGAATGACCAAGTGCACCACCAGCAGAACCATTTGGTTCAAATACATTAATATTTGCTCTACTATTAATATAATTGACTGCATACTTATCAACTTCAGTAGGTCCTAATTCTGCTAGTTTTGTCTCATCTACTTCTACAGATAATATCCTATGATTATGTGTAGGAGGGAATGGAAAAACATAATCATCCATAGGTCCTATTTGATACTTGACAGATCCTGTAATATATGCAGATATGTCAGCAGTTATATCAGTATATCCTGTAGTTTTAACATCACCGATAACAAAAAACTCACCACTATTCATCAATGTATCTTTAGGAATATACCACTGTCCACCAGTCTGTCCAACAAAGTTGTTGACTGCATTCTCTGGAGTAGCTGTTCCTGCTCCGTTTACATTACCAAACCCAAGTATCTTTCTATTTCTATAGTCTGGTAAATTAAATGTTCCAATATTGTATGGATAATCTCTTAAAGAAAATGATCTTTGTACTATTATATCTGGATGTGTGTCTGCACCACCTGTTGAAACAGCAACTGCAATTGATCCACTCATCGCAATATGATTTTGACAATTATAATAAAGAGTTGTTGGACTTAAAGTAGCTGTATAAAGTGTTACTGTACCACTATTAGTTTGTCCCGCACCACCAGAACCAGCACCATTTCCATTTACACCATATGCATTATTAATAGTTTTTTCTTGAAGTTGATCACCAGTTCCAGTACTACTAGCAGTTTTGATTAAAAATGGATGATTATCATCTGTAGTAACAGCAAATTGAGCTACATCACCATCTTGAAAATTAAGAGTGGGATTACTACCAGAAACATTACCATTCCTATCAGTACCGTTTATAGTCCATGAAGTTTGACCATTATTAGTAACAGTAAATGAATAATTACCAGAACCAGATGCGAAATTTTTAGTGTAATCTACTGGGTTAACAGTTGTTAAATCAACACTATTTGGAAATACTAGTTCATATGCAAATTCATTTACTGCTTCATATAAACTAACATCTTCTGTTGGTCGTATTAATGAATAGAATGTATTTTGATTGAATACACCATTACTTGGAAATCCACCAAATGGATTTCCGTTGGGATCTAATGCAAATCTAAACACCGCACCATATGGATATGGTAGTTTTACATTTGCCTTGTTATTTGTAGGATCATGATAAAAATTGAAGAACATTTTATTGTTTATCATATATGATCTTCTCAATCCACCAGGTTGAGCTGCTTGAGTTACTTCTACACTCTCAGATCCACCGTATCTATTTTCTATGATGCTGTATAATTCTGGGTAGTCACGAATTAGTAATTCTTTTCCATCACAATATAAATGTTGTGGATATGTGTATTCTGGATCTTCACCTAATATCTTTTGATCAGTGCCAACAAAGACAGGAAGAATTGATCCGACAGGAGAGTGGTTACCACTTTTGTCAGAATAATAATTAGTGTATGTATTCCTGTATGTTGCCATCTTAATATTTAATTAAAAATTCTTGGACTAGAAATGGTTGTATGTAGGCGTCTGCCTTGTTTTCTTCATTAACATCAATATTAATTGTTGATGTTATGTCACCACCAGGAATATATGCTGGTTTTGTTACCACTTGATATGTATGTGGGTCTTGGTTGAAAGGAACTAAATGTTTGTGCACACAATCACCACCAAATTCTTCAACATCACTGATAACATTATTAAGAGCACCATACGTAATCCTATTTGCTGTTCCATCAAATGGAACTTGAGTTGCTTGTGAAACCAAATTTGGTGTATAGTTTGGTGGTAAAGTTGCATATCCAAGTGAATTACCATTTACACCAGTACCAGTAATTGCACTATCAAATTGATGACATTCAGCACCACCAAAACCACACTTGTCTTCAGTTTTACAAGACATCTCAGGAACATATGTGATATTACCACACTGTGATGGTACTGCACCTGGCACACCTCCAGGAGCGTTATAAATTGGATATCCTGTGAGTGCTTTTGTACCCAAATCAGAACATTCAAATTGTAATATGTTTCCAGTTAAATTACCTTGTAAATCTTGCTCAGGAATATCACCAGGTATCAAACATTTGTCTGTTTCATCAAAGTTACATCCTGACCAACAACCATTAAACCATGTGTGAAGTTCAGGAGGAGGACTACTAAATGGATTTAAACTAAAACATTGAACCTGATGCGTTCTATCTCCATTATTAGGACCATCAGCAAGTCTTTGTGCAACTATTTTAGAGGCAGCTGCTTTACATAGTGGTTGGTTAGTATTATTTGTCCATGGTATAATACACAAAGTCATTTTAGAATTACGTGAGTTTCTACCAAATAAACCAAATTCATTACCAACACTAGCTGAAATCCTTGATCTTTTACCATCATGAAAATGAGCATGAGGTTGAAATGCTGTGTGTAATACTTCTGTTTCCTCAGTATAATTACCACTAGACTTGGTAAAACCAGGTTGTCCTGTAATTTCTATTGTTTGTGATGGCAAGAAAAAATTACCTTGATATTGAATTTCAAATTGAGTACCAATATTACTGCTTACATCCATACCCACACCAGACTTAGTTATCTCTACTCCTGCGTCATTGTTCAAATAAGTGTCAAGATAATCTCCTAAATTTGATGAGAATGAAGTTTTAGTAGACTTCGCACCAAGATCAGGTACTTGAAATTGATTATCAAGTAAAGTTGTATCTGGTTTTTTATATCTACAGTTAGAACCTACACCTAAAATAACAGCGAGTTCTGGAAATATACTTGCATCATAAACTGCACCATCACATCTCAAATATCCAGCAGGAAGAGTTTGATATAATGTTGGATCTTCTGGATCTGCAGATGACAACTGATTAGACCAATTGATAATTGATCCTGTCAATGTACCAAGTTTTCCTTTTTCTCTTGAGTATAATACTGGCATTAGTATGCTCGAATAATGTACAAAGTGACTAATGATGGTGTATTAGGATTAATCTGTACACTTAATCCTCTATCTACATCTATTGGTTCTAAGTTTCCAGTAGTCATATTATTTATGAGTAAAGTGCTAGGCAAATTCATTTGTCCTGTAGTCATTGCAAGATCAATAGTGAAATGATTATGAGATCCTAATGAATTAGAAGTAAAAGCATCACCTCGATGATTCAATGTTGTAGGATATGGAAAATCTCTTCCTACTTCATCTGGAGTTGAGTCATAATAATCTGTATTATTATTTGTTGGAGGAGTTGCACCATTACCTCTTCTTGCTATTGGAATTTGATCTGATGCATAATAGTTTTTTTGTCCTAAGTATGTGCCAGGTGGTGGGAAAGGAGCGGTCACTGCTCCTTGTTGCACATTTGTTATACATGTATTGTCATCTTGATATTCTATTGTTTGTCCATGTGCTCTAACTACCCTAGGAACTGTTGGTACTACTGGAACTACATCAGAATCTGTACCATAATGACGGTGAACTCCCAATGTTGGAAGCGAATTTGCTCCTGGATCATATGCAGTCCATGTAACTGTACCAGGATCAAATCTATCTGCTAGTGGTTCAGCAGAAGTACCACCCGTATCTGATCCCGTTGAGTATTCTGAACTTGCAACCTCAAAATATCCAGCTTCAAATGGTCCTAGATAACCACCACCTAATTCTACTGATGGATAAAAACTACCCTCTGGTCTTGGATGTGTATGTGTAGCAGTATGTTCAACACCTAGTTTTCTACGTACAGTTCTAATAGTATCAAAATATGATGGTTCTTCAATACTAATACCTTTTATCTTCCCTGCTAGTTCTGATTCAACATTTGCTGTAAATTGTACGTCAATATAAGATAGCACGTTTGCTAATGGTTGCTCACCCTCAAATCCATTTTCTGAAATATACTGTCCTACAATTGATAGTTCTTGTCCACTTAATAGGTTACCCTCTAAATCTATTGGAACTGTTTGATTTAGTAGTGGTATATTAAACACATCATCATCATTATAACTTGGATATGAATTGCTTATACCAACGAAAGGTTGACCAACCTCTACTATAGGACCATATTCATTACCCAATATCTGTGCAAGTATTGGGTAATCTTTTGCTCTGAGTTGAGAACCATCACAGACTATCCAACCTCTTGGTATACCATCTGGAGACAGTGATGACTCACTCGTACTACCAGTCCATGGCATGATTGTGCCGATGGGACTGGCTTTCTGTGCTTTTATACGGTTGTAACTTGGCATTTGTTATACCTCCATTAACCACCAACCTTGTACACTGGTTGGAATTCCTATTTGACCATTGTTATCTTGTGAACCAAGATAGATTAATGCAAATGCCGCATTAGGAGTCTGAACTACAAGTTCACCAGATGGATATGGAGTTAATCTATCTCCAAATAGTGTTCCTAATTGATCACCTTGTATTGGTAATCCACTAGCCTCAGCAGTTCTAACAACCAATGTGGTATCATATTTTAAGTTACCACCTACATCAATTATTCTTACAACATCACCTGTTTGTGGTGCTGTTGGTAGTGTAACAATTAATGTCTGTGTATTCTGAACATTGACCATGTAAACTATGTTAGCAATCAATGTTAGATCAGCTTCTGGTGATGCTGCAGATAAGTATCTTGTATGTCTTGCACCAGATGATGTAGCGAAGTTTGTGATACCAAATGCATCAATCGAACGATCTTGCTTGACAGTGAACTCACTACCACCATTGACTCCTAGATTCTGTACTGAGAATACATCATCAGTTGTTGGAGATACTGCTGCAGTACCTGTAACTTTTAGTGTTGTTTTAGCAGTTACATTACCTAAGTTATCAACTGAGAATGATGGTACGCAATCTAAGTCTAATAGAACGTTTTCTGGGCAAGATGTTGGATATAAGAAGATGTCTCCTCTTGCTACCACACCAGCATCCCAGTTAATTAGACCTGAGTGATCAGCATGTCCGTCATCGTTAACAAACTGGAATAATTTTGTCTGTTTGACACTATCGTAAATTACGAAGTTACCACCAGTTAGTGTTAAGTTATCGGTTACGTCAAGACTACCATTTCTATATGACTTAGCACCATCACCAAACTGCTCATTCATATTGGTGACTGTATGAATCTTACCATACAATCTACCATTTACAGCTGTTAGAATTTCAGTGCCAGTAGATGTATTTCTAAATCTTAACCATTGCTTGTAGTCTAACTTCTGCTGTGAGATATATCCTCTCTCTATTATTACAGAGAGATAATCAACAATAGAACCACTATCATTTCTTTGTCTAATCTCAGAATCAATTAGACTAGATTGTGTCTGATGTTTGATAACTCTTCTAACAACATCACCAGAAACATGATTCATTGCAACTGATCCTTCCTGTTCTCTAGTTGCAACAATTACATTAGTTCCATCAAAAACTTCAGTAATTATCATAAATTCAAGTTGACCAGTGTTAGTGGAGAATGATGATAGAGGTCCTACAGCAATTAAATCACCTGAGGCAAACTTACCAGTTCCTTCTCCAAGAGATTGAACCGTGATTTGTAATTCAGTTGCACTTGTACCAGTAGCGGTTGATAGAATAGTTGTGTTAGGACCATTTTCCGCTATTGACTGTGGATCTGCGTAGTAACCATATGCTATGTAATCATCTAAATTGTTCTCAAATTCTTGTTCTATAGCAGCATTGTTATTAATACTACCAAGACTAGACCATGCTAGGTTAACATCAAATCTACCAGCATGTGAACCAATTGTTGTTGTGCCTGAGCATGAATCAACATCAAATGTGGTATTACCTTCACCATCAGTCGTTGTTAATCTTTCATTTCTGCTTGCCTTGAATAAAACTCCACTTCCGAAAGTAGAACCAATTATAGGTTGTGTTAAGTAGATAGCACCGCCAAATATAAAGTCAACAGCAGTATCTTGATTCATCTTCAGAGGTGATCCATCTGTAATAACAGATATGACATCACCCTTCTTAATATCAGCAAGTGTCTTGCCAATACTTGTAACTGTTAAATTACTAATAACGTTAGTTCCAGAAGATGCATCACCTGTGAATAGAATATCACTTAGAGTTCCACATCCACCTCCTATAGTAATACTATTATTAATAATAGTGTTACCAGCAATAAATGTGTCACCAGTTACAGAATTAACTGTGAATACATTATTCTCAGGACCACCATCACAGTTACTAGAAATTACAAATGTCTTAGTTGTCTGTTCAAGTGTGGTCTTGACTTGGAATACCTCACCAACATCGTATACAAGTGGTTCAACATCTGGAGTAGTAGATCTTCTACCAATGATAACGTAATCATCAGTATTAATATTACCTCCAAATTCTGCAAGGTATACATCCTCTGTATTACCTTCACCGTCAATAATTTCAGTAGTTCCTGTAGCATCAAACTGTACATTACACTTATAAATTGGTGTATTATCTGGATGGTCATTTCTTACACCTGTGAAAGTACCAAATGGTTCTCTCTCAGCAATAATATAATATGGAGCAGTTGATATTCTTGGAGTAGATACAACTCTTAAGAATTCAACATGAGTTTGACCAACAGAGCTAGTTGCAGCAAAGTATCTTAAAGTTGTAATACCATAGTTATCTACACCAGTATTATTTGGTTGATATAACTGGAAGGTTACATTTGCCTGTTGTGCAGCAACTGGAACATCCATTGTAAACTTAGTTTCACCAGATGCCATAGTGGCTTGATCTTGAATTGGAATTATTTGTCCAATTGATACCCATGTAGCAGAGGCAATACCAACGTTATAAGCATCTAAACTATAACGTAGTTCTAACCACTCTGGATTTGTTGTAGTAACGTCTGGATATTCACCACCGTTATTATTAGTACCTACGAAAGCATCTATTTCAAATCTAGAAATAGGACCTGCACCTTGGAGACTAGATCCATCTACAGGAGCAAATGCAACTGATCTTTCTCCTTGATTTGAAACAGCACCTGCACCATTTTCAGAGAACCAAATATAATTCTGTCCTGTATTAAATCCACCAGTCTGTCCAGTACCAGAACCACTTGCTGCAATTGATACATTACCAACAGTACCTAAGAAGGTACTACCTGAAGTAATGGCACCAACTGACTGACCAGCAAATGAAGTTGTTGCATAAAGATCACCAATACCTTCAGGTGAATCAACTATAATATAATCATTTTCTCTAAACCATGGATCACCATTCTCATCAACTGGTGATGTACCTAATGGTAAGTAAATCTGATTGCCTGTTAGTTGACCAAGTTCCTGAGGTTCAATCTGTGGGTTACCACCAATATTAGTAATAGCATCTTGATATTGAATACCACCCCAGTTTCCAGTACCAGCAGTGTCAACAGTACAATACTTAGTTGAAGATGCAGTTACTCTCTCAACAGTGATAATATCAACGTTGTTATTGAATAGGTTATTACCTATGTTACCAGAAGCATGAGGAATTTTCTCAGAACCAGATCTTGCTCTGTCTGCAGTGAAGGAGAATGATGAAAATCCACCACATAATTTAACACTAGAGTTAAATCTTGCAGATGCATCAACAACTAGACTGTTTCTAACTCTAGTTGTTCCACCTTGACCAGCAATTGTAATGTCAGAAGCGTTTGTAGCAAAGTTAAGTATATTAGTGTTACTACTACCACCAAAGAAGTTAACAGTTCCAGCAGTTGTTGTTAGATTTACTATGTCTTCTAGTTGTCTAGAAGTACCAAGTTGCATATCACCAGCAACTTTAAATGACTTATTTCTTATCTGAGTGTAAGATAAAGATTCATTGTTACCAAATGCACCACCAATTTCTACTTTAGAGATATTACTGATTGGTGTATTTGGTGTAGCACCTAGATTAATATTACTGTGATAACTATTGCTACCAATATTAATGAATTGGTCACCAACAACAGAATCTACTAAGTTTAATGTAGCAACTTCAGTTCTCTGATTACCGATTGTAATTGTTGAAGCAAAGTCACCAATATTAAGTGTTCCTGTAAATGTGCTATCACTTACAGTGTTAAATGTTCCTGTTGTTTGT